>Ga0067045_1028163_pt1 | contig 41098 bp, 39 predicted proteins | sample TerdegcTABiofilm_FD_59184 | JGI IMG/M metagenome (GOLD analysis project Ga0067045, IMG submission 59184) | Combined Assembly of (Gp0054472, Gp0054536) Wastewater bioreactor microbial communities from Singapore -Terephthalate degrading... | reverse complement strand
TGGTAAGGAGTGAGTATCTTTTCATTCAATAAAAAGTATATCAATTTTTGGAATTCATTATCTTCCATTGTTTCAAGGATTATTGGCAAAGAGGGGAACAGGTTGTAAGGGTCGTTGAAAAATTGTAAAAATTGTGCCTCAATATCATTCAATGAATTGTATGGTGTATAATTGCTAACTTTTACTCTAAATATTGTGAATAATTCTAGAGGCATATATATGGTAAAATAATCATCGATAAGGTGTGAAGTATTACAGCGAATATGTGCGCTAAAAAAAATATGAACACTATCATCTAGTGTATGTTTAAGTGGTTTATTAAAAGCAAAGGTAGCCTGTAAGTTGTTTTTTGATAATAAACTTAAACGCAATGCAATACTGGAAATGTTTTGTTGAATATAATCTTTTATAACTTTGAAGATATCTTCAGAATCGGTTGTAATGATTACTGGATACTGTTTTGAGGATTGTTTCGTTAATAGTATTTCTGCATAGTATTTCTTTACAATTCTTTTTCCAGCCTGCCATGGTGATAAAGCTATCCCTTCGCACACGCCTTCTCTTGAAACGAAATTATCAAGACCATACAATAAACTGTAAAAAAGCAGGTGTGATGCGGTATTATAAAACATTGCTATAATAGTTAAAATTATGAAAAATCAATGAACATAAAGGCAACATCGTCTTTTCGGTCATGAAGTGGAGAGAAGTGGTCAAGAGTCTGCAAAAGATGCTCACAAAAATCCTCAGGTTTTTCATTGTGTTGTTTTAAAAATTTTGCCAATCTTTGTTCCCCAAATTCTTCTTTATTTTCATTTTTTAGTTCAGTTATCCCATCAGTATAGAGGATACATCTGTCGCCCTGTTGGAATTGGATTGTTTTTTGTTCATAAAATGATTCATCCTGGATACCTAAAAATAGGCCGTTGGTATCAAGAGCAATAATTTTGTCAGAGCTTTTTCTATAGTACAGCGGTCGTGTGTGCCCAGCATTGGTAAAAGAAATTGTTTGTTGTTCAGTGTCAATAAGCATATAAAATGCTGTAATATATTGCATATCTAAAAGCAGTCCGCGCATTTCCTCATTAATTTTTGACATTAATTCATGAGTATTTAATATTTCATATGCATAAATACTAAAGGTCATCTTTGCCATGCTCATAACCAGCGCAGCCGGAATACCATGCCCGGTAACGTCAGCTATTAGTACACCAACTTTTGAATCAGAGATTTTGTAGCAATCAAAAAGATCACCACCAATATCTGCAATAGGAAGATATCGTCCGCTGATAGATGGATATGGAACAAATGAAAAATCCTTTGGAATGATAAATTGCTGGAGTCGTTTTGCGTATTCCAGTTCTTTCTGGATGAGCTGATTTTTTTCATATAATTCATCATGGGCGCTTTTTAAACGCAGCAAGGACTGCACTCGTGCTATCAGTTCTTTCTGGTTTAAAGGTTTTAATAAAAAATCATCTGCTCCAATAGTTAATCCCTTAATCTTGGAGTTTAAGTCATCAAGGCCAGTCATAAGGATGACGGGGATAAATTCGTTACCAATATATTGTTTAAATTGTTCCAGAAAACCAAATCCATCCAGATTGGGCATGACAATATCAACTAATATTAAGTCAAACTGTTTTGACTTTAATGCGTTGAGTCCTTCCATGCCGTCTGCTGCTTCAAACACATGTATGTTATATGCTGAAAGAGTATTTTTTACAATTGCTCTGTTTAATTTGCTATCATCTATAACCAGTATGTTTTTTGGTATACCAGATGGATGAAAAGGTTGTAAAATCATAGTATCTACCTCTTCACTTTACTTTTGTTGATGCTGAAAAAAGCGCATATTGCTGTTCAATATATGGCCCGGAAGAATATGCAATGTTAATATCTTTTATGATTCTGTATTCTTCATCTTTAAGTATATTAGGAGCATAAAGCGGGAGATTAATCTGATCGCAGAATAATCGTAAACCATTTATAATTTTTATTCTGTCTTTAAAGTAATGGAGATTGCGTATTATATGTTCAGATAATATAACCAATGAAAATTCAATAGTAGAAAGTGACTGCAGTAAATTACTCCCAATGTAACAGTTTGAAATAGCAAATTCAACTGGTGAGGTGTTCTTTGAGCTTAATCCCTCATATTGCGGGATGAAAGAGTGTAATTCTATTTCGTCAATAGCTAAAACTATTTTATCCAGTGAAAATCTGGTACACACTTTTTGAAGGGTACTTATCTGTAAAGAAAGGTCTATAGAAGGGACCCAGTTTATGATAAAGGGTAAATGGAATTTGTGAGCCGATACAATATTTGCCAATGAAGAAATAAACTGTATGTAATGTTCCTGAGATGTAATTGCGTTTTTTATCATTATATCAAAAAAGTTTTTTGCCGATACCAGCTGCTTGCTGAATACATGACACATTGATCGAGCAAATTCAGTATTATATACTGGTAATAAAAATATATAATCACTGATATCTTTCTTTGAATGAATTGTCTGCCAAAAAGAGGAAATAATTTCTGCTTCATTTGCAAGTGATAGCAGGGGTGAGAAATTGGATTTAATTGACTTTATTTCCTGAAGTATTTTTCTGGCCAGATGTTTATGAAATGGGACAACACCATGTGCATACTGTATTTCAACATGATGATGTATTGATTGCAGTGATATATCCAGTACAAGTTCTTTGCAGAGTTTGGTGAATTCTGAAACATTAGTTTTTAATGATGATGGAAATGGGAAGAGTATTGCTATCTCATAATCATAAAGATCTGAAACAGTTACATATCGTTCGTATGGAAAATGTATCTCGCAAATTTTGGGGATGAGCAAAGAAATATTCTCAATATCATATTCAAAATTTTTATATCCCCGGTACTGGTAAAAATCAACAAGTGGTAACACTTTAATTATTAACACACCTATAGCATCTATTGCTGTTTCAGATGAAAGTAAGTTTTCTAAGACAACTGGAATGTAGTGATATCCTGTAACAGGTTCGTGAAGAAATGGGTCAATGAAGATGTTTTTTATTATTTTATTTGTTTTAATATATTCCCAGAATTTATCATTTCGGGACATGATTGGACTGAAAGTATAGACACGGTTTCGCCCATCAGTTTTTGCTGAATATAATGCCTGATCTGCCCGTGACAATAATTCTGATAAATTGGTGCCCATTGAAGGGTATTCTGAAATGCCGGCAGAAAAGCTGACTGAAAATGTCTTGTCAGGGATATTTGTTTTAAAATTGATGCTTGAAAACTGGAGTCTGATACGGTCTATAATTTTTTTTGCCTCTGTTGCCTGAACACCAGGGAAAATAACAACAAACTCTTCCCCACCAAATCGTGCAGGTGTATAATTATCTGATTGCAGTGATTTCAGTATATTGGCTAACTGAATCAGGACTATATCTCCGATCGGATGACCATAGGTATCATTAATATTTTTAAAGTGATCAATATCTATAATTGCTATTGAAACACAGCTATGAATATTGCTTTCTATCTCAAATGAAAAACGACGGAAAAATTCTTTGCGGGTAAAAAGGCCGGTGAGGTCGTCGGTTACTGATAATAGATACAGTTCATCATGCTGTATCAGTTTTGCATGTACCAGGGAATACAACTCCTCATTTTTAAATGGTAAAGGCAGGTATCCATCGGCTCCTGAATCAATAGCTGAAATTCTATCCTGTATTTCATTATTATACCCAAAGACTATGCAGGGAACATAACGTGTTATAGAATTTTTCTTTATAAGGCTGACAAGCTCAAATGCATTGATGTCGATAATATCGGTACCAATTAAAATTATATGAGGCAATTTATATGAGATAAGGCTTAAAACTTCCATGCCAGTTTTTGTAAGTGTGATAGTATATAAAGAATCTGAAAAAACCTTAGTAATCGCACTGACAGCGTCTTCATCTTTTGAAACAATAAAAATCTGATAATTTTTTTCTATTCTTGTTGTCATTATTCGTTAATATCCCAGTGTTTCATTTAATATTTTTAATGCCTCAACTGCCGCTTCATCAAAATTTTTGTTATGGTATTGTGATTCCTTATATGCATAGTTAATACTACTTGAAGCATTGACTCGATGTAAGCCTTTGTTTTTTGAGTTGTTTAATATTTTTATTACTGCTTCCATGTCACCTCCCTGAGTACCAATGCCTGGGATCAGAAGTGGGATATCTTTTCCGGATTCTTCAAATACTGTGATAATATTATTGAGTTGCTGAGGAAATGTTGCACCTACTACAGCACCAATACCTGGAGCATACCACTCAATAAGTTTTTTTGCAATTAATAAATAAAGCGGTTCATTGTTGACAACAATATCCTGTATTTCTGAAGAGCTTTTATTGGAGGTCTTAACAAGAATATAGTATCCTTTGTCAGGATAGTTACTGGTAAATGGCTGTATTGAATCAAATCCTAAATATGGTGAAAGTGTCACTGCATTTGCATTAAAAAATTCAAAGGCTTCTTTTGCATAGGCTATAGCAGTCTTCCCAATGTCACCTCGCTTTACATCAAGAATCACTGGGAGTCCTTCATTCCCAAATAACGTAATGACATCACATAAGGCATGCAAACCTTCAATACCGTACTGTGCATAAAAAGCGTAATTTGGCTTTACACATGCGGGGTAAATGTGGTATTGCAAACATTTGTTAAGTATACCTTCATAGAAGGCTACAATAGTATTGCGTATAGAATCCTTTCTAATGGGAATCTCTTCAAGTACCGGGTCTAGTCCCATACACACAATGCTTTTATGTTTCCTGGAGTAGTATATCAGCGATTCACAATAGTTCATTTATGAAAGCTCCTGTAAATGTTTTGTATAGATTGCATAATTGTCATCATCAAAAAGTACAAAATACACGTCTATTAAAAAATTTTCTTTTTCCATGAACTCAATGATAGTTGATAACGCTATACTACATGCTTCTTCTTTTGGGTATCCATACACACCGGTGGAAATAGCTGGAAATGCAATTGATGTACAGCCCTTGTCCTTTGCAAGTCTCATGCTGTTATAATAGGAATTTTTTAATATAGCAGCTTCATTGTGACTTCCTCCACGGTACACTGGGCCAGGTGTATGAATGACATATTTAGCTTTAAGCCTGTAGCCTTTTGTAATTTTGGCTTCTCCTGGTTGAGCACCACCCAATGTCCTGCATTCTTCTAATAGCTGTGGGCCGGCGGCACGGTGTATTGCGCCATCAACACCACCTCCGCCAAGCAATGAAGGATTTGCAGCATTAACTATCGCATCAACTTCCATTTTTGTTATATCACCCTTCTGGATATGAATATGTTTTAAAATGGTACGTTTATCTACAGCCATTGGTACCCCCACTGTGTAATATAGTAAAAAAATTTTTTTGCATGGTAAAAAAAGGTATTATTAATTGATAATAGTACTCACACTCTATGTTTAATTCAAGCATATTTATTGAAAATGTTTAAGAGATATATACTACAATGATACGGTATTTTGATATTATTGTTATTGGTGCAGGACATGCAGGAGCTGAGGCAGCACTGGCATCGGCACGCCGTGGATTTGCAACGTTATTGTTGACAGGCAACCTTGATACTATCTGTCAGATGAGTTGTAACCCTGCCATAGGTGGGCTGGCAAAAGGACATTTAGTGAAAGAGATTGATGCCCTGGGTGGGGAAATGGGTCTTGCAATAGATGAGACAGGTATTCATTATAAGATGCTCAATAAAAGCAAAGGTCCTGCAGTGTGGGCGCCGCGGGCTCAAGCAGATAAAAAGCAATATCAGTTACGCATGAAAGAAGTTCTTGAAAAACAGAAGAATTTAACTGTTATTCAGGATATCGTTGATGCAATTATTGTAGAAGGTGGGCAGGTACAGGGTGTTGAAACAATACGCGGGCAGCAGCATGTAGCTAAAGCGGTGATTGTATGTACAGGTACATTTTTGAAAGGGCTTATCCATATTGGTAATTATAATGAAAAGGCGGGCAGGTTGGGTGATTTCTCGGCTGAGAAGCTTTCAGATTCACTACGTAGCCTTGGATTTCCTGTTAAGCGGTTAAAGACAGGAACACCTCCCCGGGTAAATGGTAATTCAATAGATTTTGGAAAGTGTGAAGTACAGCATCCTGATCCGGTACCGGTACCATTTTCCTATAGAACACATTCCATTAATCGTCAACAGGTACCCTGCTATATTACCTATACAACTGAAAAAACACATGCAATTATTACCAATAATCTACATCTTTCTCCATTATATTCAGGCAAGATACAGGGGATAGGACCACGGTATTGTCCCTCAATTGAGGATAAGGTTGTCCGGTTTTCTTCACGCAACAGGCATCAACTCTTTTTAGAACCAGAAGGTTTGCACACCAATGAGTACTACATTAATGGTTTTTCAAGCTCATTACCTGAAGATGTTCAGTTAGAGATGATAAGAACCATACCAGGGCTGGAAGAAGTGCAGGTTATGCGGCCTGCATATGCTGTTGAATACGATTATGTGCCTCCTGTAGAGTTGTTCCACACACTGGAAACAAAAAGAGTCAAAGGCTTATACCATGCAGGGCAAATAAACGGAACATCAGGATATGAAGAAGCTGCTGCACAGGGTATTATTGCCGCAATAAATGCAGGCAATAAGCTGTTAGGGATGCCACCGCTTGTGTTAAAGCGTTCAGAAGCATATACTGGCGTCCTTATAGATGATCTGGTTACTAAAGGTGCAGATGAACCATACAGGATGTTTACTTCACGGGCTGAATACAGGTTGCTCCTGAGGCAGGATAATGCTGATGAACGGTTAATGCGCTATGGATATGAAATTGGCCTGATAGATAAAGAATTATATGAAAAGACAGTGGAAAAGTATAAACGAATTCAGGAGCTCACAGATAGAATTAATACAGTTTCTATTGTTATTGATGATAAGTTACAGGAAATCCTTCATAATAAACAGATTGCAATAGAAGAACGAAGCCAGATACAAGCCGGAAAACTTTTGCGAAGACCAGAAATCAGTCTTGATGATGTGTTGCCATCTATTATACAAAGCGATAGTAGCCTTGTAATGAATGAACAGGAAGCAAAGATTGTTGAGATGAACATAAAGTATGAAGGCTATATAAAGAAGGACCTGGAGCGTATAAAAAAGCTGGAACAGATGGAGAACAAAAAAATACCCGAAACCATCAATTATGATGAAATCATTGGGCTTAAGAATGAAGCACGGGAAAAGCTGAAAAAAATAAGGCCTGAAACCATAGGGCAGGCGCTTCGTATTTCAGGCGTTGATCCTTCAGATATATCAATAATTCTGGTACATCTTGAATCGTTACACAGAAAACAATCCGGTTAAGTTGCTAATTTTGTACATATATGGTTTATAATATGATTCCTGAGAGTGAATGTTCCACGTGGAACATTATGTCACATTAAAATCCCCTGAATGATAACGAATAAATATAATACTGAAATTAAGGCTGTATAAAAAAGGTTATTGAGAAATATTCTACATTATTATTCTTACATATTCAATTGCAAATCGTGATGAGGATTATCAATATCTAATTATTAAAGGATATCTATGCCAGATGTTCTGCTTTGCCTTTACTTCAGTTTACTCACAAACCCATTACATGATGATAGAGTGTCACTGCAATGTAAATATCAAAATGATTCTGCCAACGCTCGACAAGGTGCTTGCAAACCCGAAAATAAAATTTAATCAAATAGTTGAATAGTATAATATTGTGTGAAGTAATGATTAAAAACATGAGAAAAGGATTGGTATAAATATATACTATCTCATAAAAAGCTATTAATGGCTGCAAAAATATTGATTAAATAAAAAAACCATTATTCCTCAAGGTAATTGCATTTATATGAAAATAAACAGTATATAATTAATATGTTTATGTATTTTACATAATAATACAATATACAGGTTGATTGATACATATAGAAAACAGATATGAAATAGATATTGAAAAAAAGAATGGAAGTATGAAAATAATTATTGTTTTTAATTGAAAAGATCGTTGCAAAGAAGTAAGGAATAAATTCTATTATAACAAATCCATAATTATTTCTAAATCTAGATACAAGAGAATAGTAAGTATGACAATTTCAAATACAGTAATCATACCTGATGAAATAAACAGAAAGCTGAAGGAATATGCACGACTTATATATGAACATAATAAAACGACTAATATTACTGGATTAAAGGATACAGAATCCATTTACAACGAACTTATTCTGGGAAGCATAACGCCTTTGAAGCATGTGAATGTTCCACGTGGAACATCGTTTATAGATATTGGCACTGGTGCGGGGATACCTGGAATTCCACTTTTGCTGTATTTTGGTGGCAATATGAAAGGTGTTCTGGTAGATTCAAATAATAAAAAAATTAAATTCCTGCTGAATGCAATAAATACATTGGGTATAAATGACATCGTTACGGTAATTCAGGGCAGGGTAGAGGAGATAGCAAAAGAAAAGGCCTACAGGGATAGCTTTGATTTTGCTGTGGCACGTGCGTTTGCTCACCCGCTTATGGCACTTGAGTATGGATTGCCTTTTGTAAAGCCAGGAGGATGGCTGTATATATATTATTCCCTTAATCTGTATGAAATAGGTTTTGAAAACAATAAAACGGTATGCAGTAATGATGAAGTAATAGCAGAGTATGGATGTGATAAATTGCATGAAGAAAAAAATGCCAATAAACATGATATAACAGTATTAACGGACTATTTAACGAAGCATTCTCTTAATCTTGGCGGTCATAGGGTAACCCTAGAAGAAGCCAAAAAGCTTAAACTATATGAAGGTTTGATATTTTTGAAAGATGGATATACACCAGCAAACTATCCACGAAAACATGCTGTTGTAAAAAGGGAAGTTGAGAGTTTAAGGAATATAAGATCGTGAGCTATATGAAAAAGAAATTTCTTCTTTGTATGTTTTTAGTGTATTTTATTCATCTCACAGGAATTAATGCTCAAATACATCAAGGACAACTGCACAGTATGATAGTGAAAGATGAAACGCTGATTATACCTGGCGTTGGGGCATCATCTACAGTGATTGATATGTCTGAACAGGAAGTTCTATTAATAAAAGGGAATCCTTTTAAAAAGACACAACATGTAACACATGATTTTTTAAAGGATGTGTTAAAAATACAATCTGAAGCTTCATTGCCTTTTCATTATTTATATACATACCGGAATCCTTTAACAATCATAGGATTCTATAATGGCAGAGTATCATTTGTTGTTGTATGGGACTCATATGGTGTTTTAATTGATGGAGTGCGGGTATCAAAAGGTATAATGGCAATAGTATTTAATTATGGCAATGAAGGAATGCAAGTTCTCAAAGATGCAGATGGGTCAATCTATATGTATTCATTAAAGGGGATCGCGTTTATTGATGAAAAGAATGATGATACTGTAGATGGGGTAATAATTTTTAAGAGTTGTTCAAATTAATAATTATTATGCTATTGAAATACCTGTGGTAATGCTTTCATGGATATGGTGTGCAAGCATATCATTAATCCTATATTCATGAAAAACAATATCATCAATTGTATCCATTAATATTTTTCGTTTAACTCTGTCAGCTTCTTCCCTGAGTTCTAAAGATAATTTTTTCAAAAGCTTTTTGTTTGTAGAATTAATGATTTTTATTGGTAGTTTCTCCAGATTACCACGTAAGACTTTAACAGTAAAAAATTGGGTTTCGTAGATATATTGCAGCAGGCGAGAATTTAAAATAGCTACAAGAACATCGGGATCCAGCTGTGGTGACAGTGGAATAAAACCATTAACATTGTTAAGTGTATATAATCCATGCGGGTCAACGGCAAAGGTAAGGTGCCTGCCAATAAATTTATATAGTATTTTATTTCTTGTAAGGTAACATTGCTGTTCAGCAACCTGTTGTAATGTGGATACATTGTATTTAAAATAGTGATTGCTGAAATTAATACGAAATTTTTCTACATCTTTACCTATGATTATTGGGTCAGGATGTCTTGAGTCTTTGATTGTGCTTATATGGTAGTCGTTGTTGCCAGTGACAATGCCAAGAAAAAATTTTACTCTGTCTTGTAATGTAATATATGATAGTGTATGAATGTGTTCTAATAGTGCAACCGCCTTACGGGTATAATTGATGGGAAAAATAGATTCATGGGTAGTACAATACATTTGTTGGGGTATCATGTGGGCGATAGTTGTTAATGATTTTGCATGCTTTATGTGAACAATATGTTTCTTTCGAATTTCTTCCCGTGCCTCCTTTTGAGCAGTAAGCGATATGGCAGGTGCATACACTCCCTTAAAACAATCTCCCCATTGTACTATTTCTTTAATCACAGTATTTGAAAGTACTATTTGCCGTGAGTTCTGATGTGCTTTAATATTGAGGTATGCTTCAGGGATTAAAAATGACAAAATACCGCGTTCATGCAAAAGTGAAAGTGACCGTTCAATAAATAACGTAAAACTGTTTATACCACTTATTGCTGAAAAATAATGCTGTTTGAAATATTGCTTTTGTTCATGTGTAAAATGTGCGCCCCAGGGAGGGTTGCCAATAATGATATCAAATACTAAGGAATTATGTTTATTAAAAAGATCGTCTGTTGAAAGCATGTCTCTGTGACAAATGTTGGTATGGGTCCCCGAAAGTTTTTGGATGTTCCACTGTGCAATCATGCAGGCAACAGGATCAATATCATAGCCAAATAGGTTATTATGACAGATGGTGTATGCAGCTTCCTTGTGAGAAATGCCATGCTGTTTGTAGAGTTCCAGTAGGTATTGATATATATAAATCAAAAACTGACCAGATCCACAGGCAGGATCCAGAATTTTAACTGTAAAAGGATTGTCGTGGTATTGCAGTGCATGTTCAACCATGTACTGTACAATAGCAGGTGGCGTAAAGTATTGCCCTTTCTTTTTTTTGTCATCTGTATCTTTGATATTCTGATAAATATACCCTGCCAGATCGCCATGCTGTATTATGTCCCATTGAGTCAGTACTCTTGCAAGGTCGTTGCATGCTGTGATTCCCTCATTTGATAATGGGAGTGTTAGTTTTTTCTGGAAAAGAATATGTTCCAGTATTTCTGTAATGGCATCGGTTCTATTTGGTAAGAGTTCAATATCTTTTTTTAGTTGCCCGATGCAGAAATCGATATAATGAATGTTATGGGTAATATATGAATCAATTTTTTTTTGCATAGTAACTATCGATTACAAAAATTGTAGAATAGATTGTTCATATTTACATATCGATATATTGTATAAAAACGATTAGCGTTTGTGAGGAAACAATGCACGAATTATCCATCATGTCCAATGTCCTTGATATTGTTGTTCAGCATGCATCACAAAATGGTGCAAGCAAGGTAACTAAAATACATCTTCTGGTGGGGGAATTGTCTGATTATATTCCTGAATGGATGCAGACATATTTTGATTTTGTAAGTAAGGATACCATTGCGGAGAAAGCTGAACTGGTTGTTGAAATGGTGAAGGCATCACTGAAATGTGATGATTGCGGCAATGAGTTTCACTTTAATAAAAATGACTGGCAATTTAGTTGCCCACAATGTAATTCTCCTAATGTAACCATTATTTCAGGTAGGGAGCTTACTGTAAAAAGTATAGAGATAGAGGGATAGTATGATAAGTATTGCGATAGTTGTGGTAAGTGACAGGTCCTACCGAAAAGAGCGCGAGGACCTTTCAGGCAAGGCAATAGAAGAGTGGGCCAGGAGCAGGGGGTATAGTGTGGTTGAATTTTGTATTGTTCCTGATGAGCGCGAAGTGATTGCACAAACGCTACGGGACCTGTGTGCAAAGAATATTAATTGTATTTTAACAACAGGAGGAACAGGGTTTGCTCCCCGCGATGTCACTCCTGAGGCAACCGCTGATGTGATTGAACGCTATGCTCCAGGATTTGGGGAAGCCATGCGCCATGCTTCCCTTGCAATAACTAAACATGCTATGCTGTCACGGGCAATAGCGGGTATCAGGGGCTCTTCAATTATTATTAATCTACCAGGAAGCCCAAAAGCTGTTGTGGAAAATTTAGAGGTTATACAGGATGCACTACCGCATGCTGTCAAACTTTTACAGGGTCAGGTTAAAGACTGTGCTCACGAGTAAAATTTGATTGTACTGCCCATACATCTATACCGATACTATATATAGTACACATATCGTTACTGTTTAACTGTTTTAATACTATCACGTGAGTTAATTCAGGAAGAGTTTTCCAGAAGGATAAATGTGTCAATCTTGGTTAGATTAGTAGTAATGAGTTTATAAAATAAATTTTTTATTACATTTTGTCATTATGAAAAAATCTATGAAACAACAACTAACATATGCAGTTGTGGTTGTAGTCACAGTATTGCTTTATATACCAGGTGTGCTGTTTGCAGGGCCAATTGTGTCAATTGAACGTATCAGTGTGGATTTATTTCCTGAGATTACCATAAAGGGTGTTATACACAAACCTGAAGGGATTCAGATTAGTACTATTGGCAGGGAAAATTTTGCCATCGTCGAAGATAATACACATATAAATGAGTTTACTGTAAACTCACTGGATACAGATACATATATTGCACTATGTATTGATGCAAGCAAGAGTATATCAAAGAAAAATTTTTTAAGGCTTAAAAAAATAGCCATAAACATTATAAAAAGAAGTAAAGGCAATTATACGTTTATTGTATATAAGTTTAATGATGAAGTTGTGACACTGGCTCCATTTTCAAAAGATATGACCAATTACATAGAAATCATTGAATCTTTACAGCAGCATGGCAAACGAACCAAGCTTTATAATTGCTTGTTTGCAGCCACAGAAGAATTAGCTCGCCAAAAAGGGGGAAAATCCATTATTCTGCTAACCGATGGAAAAGATGAAGGCAGTTTTATGTTCCCTGATGATGTTGTCAATAATGCCCGTGAACATACAATTCCCATTTTTACCATTGTCCCTGAACGGTGTTCAAAAGCCGCTGCAGTAAGCAGGTTAAGTAAAATTACCAAAGGGAAACTATTTGTTGCTACTGCGGGAGTTGAAGAAGCGGTAATTAATGTACTGCAATCACGCATGCTACATACCATACCATTTGAAATCACGTTTAAAACAAATAAACATGATGATGCCATTCATCCCATAGAAGTACAATTTAAACACAAAGGCATACAGGATAATGATACGGGATATGCAAAATACTCTTTTCAAAAGAATACATATACAATACATACTGATCTGCCATTTGTGGTGCTGGCAGGGATTGTTGTGCTTTTGGTGATAGCGCTGGTTATTGTTATTCTGGTATTAATAAATAAATGGAAACAGATCGTTGAGCTGGTAAGCATGCAACGAATACCACAGCCCGTTCAAAGATACTATTCTATGCTCTATGAAAAAGATGATGCTGTAAAAAAAGATACAGATACACTGCTTCTTGCAACATCTCCTGAATACAGTTATACAAATGCATGGCTGGTTGAGAAAAGCGGACCTGAAACAGGGAAGAAATTTCCTCTCATATGGGATGAGGTAACGATAGGCAGGGATAAAGAAAATGCGATTGTTATCAATGATGATGCTGTTTCCCTGAAACATGCAAAAATTAAAAAAATTGGAAATACCTACTATCTTTTTGACCTTGCAAGCGATAATGGCACATTTTTAAACAATAAAAAATTATTGCGTCCTAAACCTCTCTCAGACTGGGATGAAATACAGATAGGGCGAACAAGTATCCTTTTCCGCGGAACTAAGATAAAGCAGTAAATAGTATGCCACTCAAGGTACTGTTGGTATCACCACCAATATTTGATTTCTATTATAGCTTTCACCGTTCAGAACCATTGGGTCTTTTATACATTAAAGAAGCATTAGCACACTATGATTGGCTTACTATTACGATCTTTGATGCGCGTTACAAAGGCACTTCTAAAGTAATTCCAACACCAGAAGTTTTCAATTACCTTCATCATCTGTATGTAAAAGATACATCATGGTTTAGCCTTTTCCATGGATTTAAACGATTTGGATATTCCTATGATACAATCGTTACATATATAAAAGAAAATGAATATGATGTTGTATGTATTACCTCTTTATTTTCAGCATATCATCATGACGTGGAGGCGCTTGTAGAAAGAATTAAAAATGAAACCGGGGCGATAGTTATTGTTGGAGGCTGGGCTGTGTGGGCTGATACAAACATTCTGGTAAATGGCAGGGCTGACTTTTATATTTGTGGAGATGGCGAGTTGACATTGCCTATACTGCTCCAGGAAATATATTCTTCAAATGGGAACATTTCACATCTTCCTAAACTCATTGATAGTGACAACTCATCGGTCAATGAATTCTTTATGCATACATTTCCGCATCGTGAAACCTGGTATACATATTATGGTAAACGGATAGCCAATATTATTTGTAGTAAAGGTTGTGTGTATCACTGCGATTTTTGTTCAATTCACTCTCGGTATCGCTACTATCAGCGCACCATCGATTCCATACAGCATGAACTTGAATACCTGTATGCACACGGAGTGGAAATAGTCAATTTTGAGGATGATAACTTTTTATTTAACAGGAAGTTTGCTAAACAGTTACTATCGCTCATGAAATACTACCATAATAAAGGAATGTATTTCTTATGTATGAATGGTATAACAGCTCCCAATCTATATGCGGTGCTTGATGATGCTCTGGATGCTGGATTTTTAGAATTCAATCTTTCGCTTGTTTCATCATATGAAGAGGTTGTTAAGCAACACAATCGTCCCGCTTTACAGGAGATTATTAAAGACATTGCCTGGAAGAGTGCAGGCAAAGTCAGGGTGATAGTATATATCATTGCAGGGTTGCCTGGTGCTACTGTTAAAACATGTATCGATGATATTCTTTTTTTAGCTTCATTGCCTGTGATGATTGGATTTTCCCCACTCTATATGCTGCCAGGGGTACGACTATTTGAAAGTATGGGAGTGCCTGATGACAGGCGATTGTGCAGAGGCAGTGCTTTGTATTCATTTGGTGAAGGTTTTAGCAGGGAAGATATTGCAGCACTGTGGAAGTTATGCCGTTTTATTAACAGGCTTAAAATTGCTGATGCAATTAATGATGAGGTGCGCGTACATTATGAGTTTTACAAAAAAGCATGCAATGACCATGTATGGCATTATCGGGATGAAAAAGGATTGTGGCATGAAGGCTTTTCGTTTTCTGCATCCCTTCCTGAAAGTTTTCACATATGTGATATCAATGGTACAACAAGGCTAATTGGCTGATTTATTTTTTATACATGATAAAAAGATAATTAAATCCTCGTAAGAAAAAATTCCCCTCTAAGGCTGCTTTATGGTAGTTTCCCATCTGAAGTGTCCTGTTGTGGCGTACTACTGCTATGATATCAATAGGTGTGAAATATTGTGTCAACAGTGAAAACAAATGGAATCCAATAGGAACAAAACCATCTTTTTTATTGTAGTAGTCGCATACGTATAAGCCCATGTAGCGCTCATGCTTTAATATTCTGTATATCTCTTGTATAACCTGTTCCATAGCAGTGAAATACTCTTTTTCAGTTGCTTTCAGTTTGCCTATACAATCCTTTTCATCAGAATAGGTGATGTTATCACCATAGGGTGGGTCAATGAAGACAAAGTCAGCCTTATTGTTTTCAAGAGGCAATGCACGAGCATCAGCTTTGATGATATCTGTACGGTAGGGATGGATATCATAGCCCAAGCATTTTCTTCCTGTATCGTTACAAACATCAATGGTGGTACCACTGCCACACATAGGATCAATAACAAGATCCCCCTTTTTTGTATAGCGCATGAGAAGATTCCAGATGATATATGACGGTGTGGCTCCAGGGTAGTTCTGGTCGCCCTGTTGCTTAGTTCCATAATGCTGTGAAGGATAATTCCACAACGTTGTGGTTTGCATAGTTAATGGTGGCTTATGCATATGCTGCTCCCTTTGTAGTAAACTATACCAGTAGATAAATATATCAATTATTTTAAGCAATTAATACTAAAAAATAACATATGGATATTATACTATATACTATGTAATGCATTTCTATGTTGTGAATTCCTGGTAGAGAAAAATTTTCTCAATTTCAGATATATCACAGAATGAGAAGAAACACAACACTATTAATGCTAAAGAAAGTATAAAAAAATATCATTTATTTATTTAAATAATTTTGCAGCAAAGGTGTGATCATTTCCGCAAGCTTTGTAAGCAGGGATGTACAATATTTGGTTTTTAGAAAGAAGAGTTATAAAAATAATATAAAAATTTTGGAATATTTTGGGAGAGGCATATGGATAACAAACGTTCTGATTGTATTGCACAATGTTATATTCTTTATGGCAATTATGTTAAAAGCATTATTGCAAGGTTTTATTCAGATAAAGACGAAATTGAAGATATATTTCATGATGTTTTTTTGAAATTACTCAGCGCTGGCTTTTGTGGTGATCCCCATTCGCACAAAACAAGAAACTATATCAGAAAGGCCACCAGGCATGTATGCATTTCCCGTATGAGGAAAGAGATAGCGCGGCAAAAGTATTGTAACAATAGTAATCCTGATAGCATGATAGATATAGAAACTGTCACTGATATGCAAATCATGGATATTGGCGAAACTGTAATTGATGGCATGATTGTTAGTACTCTCTATGATGTTATTGATGAACTTGCACATGATGAACAGAATCTGATATTTGATAAATATTTTCATAACAAAAAATATTTTCAATTGGCTGCTGAGCAGGGGGTTTCATATCACTGTATAAAAAGAAAGCTTTTGGCAGTTAATAAAAAGCTAAAGCATAAATTGATGAATACCATTGCATATCAATAAGGCTTACAGATGTTTTATTATTTAGCTTGAAATTTATCGATATCTATTATAGAAGTATTCAGAGTTAGTTTAAATATATATTAAATCATAGATATCGGAAGGTTTTGCTTTGAAATATATAATTATCTTGTGTTGTTTTTTTACAATATTTTATGCGTTGTATGTAGTTTTGGTTAATGTTCTGAAACGGTTTTCATATGCAGTGAACAGGTGGTTTTCGTTTATAGCATTACTTACTGCAGGGATGATTTCATGCCTCCTGGTGCCTTTTTTTATTCCAAATATTGAGATAACTGAGCTAACCCGCTGGTACTTTGCCCTAATTATAATTATTAATCAGGCCTTCTTCCATTATACGCAGATATTCCCACGCTGGGAGAAGAAAAGCCCTCTGTTCATTATTATAATTTCGGCAATTCCAGGAGTGATTACTTTTTTGTATACTGTAGCAACCAATAGTATCATTCTTTCTGCTTCTTTTGATGGTCTCCATATTCAGTTTGTGTATGGTCAGTTTATAGTACTGTATCTGATTGTTTTTATTTTTTATATCATGGGAACGTTTCTCACCTTGTATTATAAAGTACGACGCCTGGAGAATACCTCTTTTCGGTACCAGCTTTTTTATGTGTTTATGGGAAATCACATTGGTGCACTAATAATACTCATATCTTTTATCATAATGCCCTATGTTTTCAAACGCTTTGAATATCATAGTTTAGGAATATCCTTGGCAGCTTTGATGTTATTATATATTAATAACTATGCTATCTCTGATGAGCGATATCTTAACTTTAAAGAATTTTATCTTAAAATTGTGTATTATGGTGTTGTGCTGGTATTCACTGTAATTCCAACATACTGGATTCTTGTTAACAGTTACCGTTATTTTCTGGCAGGAGGCCAGATACCTGCAGTTGCTGTTGCCTTTTTAAATTTCGTATATTTAATTTTCTTTACTCGAATTATACAGCCATATTTAGAAAAATGGATTAAAAGGGAATACGCAGGATTAGAAAAGCGGTTCAATGAATTTATCCAGGCATTGTCACAGGTTGAGGAATTTGAAGGTGATCCCACATACTGGGATAGATTCTTTACAACCACAATGGATTCACTGGAATACCTATTTAATGTCACATCTGCTTCATTTTTAATGTATAATGAACCTGAAAAGGCATATATTTTAAGTCATACCATAGGGCAACCGCCTCAGGTAAAAAGGATATCTGCTGATGATTCACTGGTTCAATTGTGCCAGATAGCAAAAACAACTATACATCAATCATTATTTTACACCGATGAAATAATAAAGCCATTTGATGATGTACTGGCATTAGTAAAAAACAATTCTATTGAAGTTATTCTCCCATGTTTTGACCAGTCGGGTAAACTCATAGGAATACTTTTTATTGGACCTCATAAAAAGGGTAGGCCATATACATTCAATGAAATTGAATTTATGGAGTTGTACAGAGTAAAATTTAACAGTGCACTTGTTAATTCACTTCAGATTGAAGAGGTAAAGTCAAAGCAGATTGGTGAACATGATAATTTAGTTGTGAGTGCTATAAAAAATTCAATTATCCCCCGGCAGATGCCCTATATTGACCACATCAGGATAAGCTCATTTTTTATGAACAATTCAAATTTAGGGGGGGAATTTTTCAATGCAAAGGTTTTGCATAAAAATGCACTGGCTTTTTTAATATCCGATTGCTCCTATAGTGGAGTGGATGCTGCAGTACTGGCATTGGAGCTTTATGCTGCATTTGAATCTTTATCTCCCACATATGACACGCCGGAAAAAATTATGCAGTTATTGAACTGGGTGGTATGTACATCCAAATTTACTGAAAGGTATGCCACTTCATTTTGTTTTACATTTAATTCGGAATTACTATCACTGAAATATATTAACGCAGCGTTTAATCCCTTGATTATATATGAAATTCAAAATGATAGTTTTATAGAGTTAGATACTAAAGGGATCCCCATTGGGATAGAAAAAGATTTTATTTATGAATCAAAGGAATATGTTATCAAGGGACCGTGTATTGGTTGTATTTACTCTAATGGCATTACCGGTGCTGTGAATCAGACAGGGCAACCGTATTCCATTGGAAGAATTAAAGATCTCATAAGGCTCCACAACAGTGAAAGCCCGGCTCTTATAATCAGGCGTATTTCTTCAGACATTGATACATATACAAGCAATACAGCGGTTAAGGAAGATATCAGTATTATTATCTTCCGAATAGAATGATTACTCCCAATAAAATATATCTAATTATAGTAGTGTTATCATGATTACTATTAATTTTGAAGAATCAGCCAAATCTATTATATCGTTGTTACAGCAACAGGAAAATATAGCAATTATTATAAAAGGTTCTCCGGATCCGGATGCACTAGCTTCGTCATATTTTTTCTGGAAACTATGTGGAATATTACATGTTAAAGCTACTATATTTGGATTCATGCCTGCTTCCCTGCCATCAAATAAGGAATTTATATCAGTTTTCAATATACCACTACGCGTTTTGGCAGATATAAAAGAAATCAAACTACATAACTACACAGGGTATATTGTTTGCGATTATCAGACAGCTGTTCTGGAAGAAAATTTTACTACAACCCCCTGTATAATCCATTTAGATCACCATTCTCCAGCCGAACATGATGTTCCTGCACGTTTTCGCATTTTAACTGATCAGGTATCGTCAACAAGCACACTCTGTGCATTATTAATGCAGCATATATCGTTGGTATCATTAGAAGATGTTGCCAGTCTGGCAACAGCACTATATGTAGGCATTAAAACAGATTCTGATGGTTTTAAACATGTAGGTGAATATGACACAATGGCTCTGGAATATATAAAGCCATATTGCAATATGGCAGTAATTGAACAGATAGAAAGTACTCCTTTAACTCCTCAGGCATTGAGCCTGTTACAGAAAGCAATGGATAATGCGATTATTTATAAAGATTGGCTTATTGCTGGGGTTGGATTTGTTGAAGAAAGATATCGTGATACTATCGCCATAATTGCGGATTATCTTTTACAAGATAATCCAGTTGAGCTTGTAGTAGTATATGGGGCAGTGTATCATAATAATCACACTAAATTGGATATTGATGCATCGTTGAGGACAAGAAGTGAAAATTTTGATTTGAATGAGCTTATAAAAAATATTACTGCTGATGGTGGCGGACGCAAGTACAAGGGAGCATTTCAGGTTCATATTGATTATTTTGTGCATTGCCCTGATCAGGATAAGTTGTGGGAGATAATAGAAATAACAACAAATCAGATATTAAAAAATCTAAGAGATAGTAGCTTGAAAATAGTGTTACAGAGTAAATTTAAAAACTTCAAAAAAATACTTAAAAATTTCTTTCGCTTATAATCATATATGAAGATCTGGTTATATTAAAATAACAGGCTGAATTGGAAGCCAAGTTCATACGATATAATTTCACGGTTAATGTCATTTGTTTCCCTATTTCTGTAGCGTTCCAGTATTCCGCGTGCAATACATGTTCCCTGTACATTTTTATGAACATTTATTGTCAAGCTTGATGATACACTATACAGGTCATATGGTTCGGGTGAAGTATAGTAGGTGTAATTATAGCGGTTGAGTGTTATAAGATATTCTAATCTGAATATAGGTAATGCTGTTAATGTATACCATGTGCTGAAGAAATCATAAATAAACGGGACATCTGTTTCATAAATTGTGGAAAATGTGTATCCTTTATCAATATTTGTAAATGGTGATTGTACCATCATATTATAAAAATAGATATCATCCTTTGCTGATCGTTCATTATCATCAAGGGGGATAAACTCATGCCATTTCTGGGTACGGTAGCTTATACCAAATTTTGCAGCAATGCTTGATCTGTCCCATTTAAATGTTGCCCCAATACTGGGTGTATACTCATCCTGCAGTATATTGGAAGTAATACGAAGGTATCTATTCCATTGATATTCTAGTAATGCAGTTGCGGAATGGTACGGAAGATCTGGCCTGTTTGGCCTGAAAAAACCAAAGGAAAATAGTTTCATTAAATCACATGATAATGATGAAACAAGAGTATAGCTAACAACCTGCTGGGAAGCGGTATTAACGCCATTGCGGTCAGAAACTGAATGTATGCTGCTGTTTACAAATAAAACGAATGGTGATAGTTCCCAGTTGATACTGAATGAAGCATTATCTAACAGCCTGAAATAGTTATTATAGTCTGAGAATGGTGCCCCATTAACTTCTGGCTGAGACGATAACGTATGGCTTACAAAATCACGCCCTTGAGCGTAATTTGATCTCCCTTTAAAAAAATGCCATGGTGGATAGTGAAAAATGTTATAGATGGGGTTGGCACATTGATTCAAATAACGGCTTACTCCAAATTTTTCTTCATAAAAGTTTATGGACTCGCCTTCATAGGGGACATTAATCTCATTCAGTGTGCTTGCCCGAGTATAGTTGAATGAACAACTTTTTATGCTGGGGAATATAGTTTGGAGATTTATGGGTATAGCAATTGTACTGGATAGAAATCCCTGGGTAGAACGGGTACGATTGAATCCGAGGGTCATCCATGTATCATAGGGTTGCAGGTCTTTAAATTGATTTTCAAAGTATGAAAATTCGTATGTTATAGAAGGGTTTATAAGCTTATAGTTTTTTAGACCAAAGGAAAGTGAACTTTTTTTCAGACGTTCAATAAATCGTATACTATCACCATATAAAAAAGGAATGTGATATCCTGAACCAATCTCCTGTGATAATGCTGGATTTATGTCAGTTACTGTTCCTGAGTAGGTGGTAAATTCTTCAGATAAAAGTTGTATGTTAGGTGAAATAAAAAAATGAGTCCATTGATAGTTGATATTTATTGAACAGGATTCACGCTGTTTTTTTTGTGTGTTTAATCCTGTAGCTACTGATTGGCTGTTTTCTTTGAATATATCTTCTTTAAAAGAAGTGTCAAGGAGTAACCTGTACGATAAATCCCCGCCCAATACGTCATGTAACGATTGCTGCATGCCAACTGTTGCCTGATGCGTTATTTTGCTGGTGTCATTGTCAAACGAGTTTACATCCTGATAATATGCCTGCTTGTTGGTGAAGTTTTCATAATTATATAATACGTCAAGCTTTGGAATTGCTGTATCGGGAGGGGAGAGGGTTGAGGCAAAATGGAATTGTTTTATACTGGTTATTCCTCTTCTGGTTGCGGTTACCTGCTCATTAAGACTATCAGTTTGTGATTCTTCCTGGATGAAATCAAGTGATGTGTGCCAGTACGGAAGCACCTGGCAGGTTACTGTTGCCTGGTTATAGTCTTCAGAAATATCGTTATATGGTTGCCCTATCGTATAAAAATTATTCCCATGCTGTTTTTTTAAATACGATAGAGTAATATCAGATAGCACTGGAGTCCCTGCCTGGGTGCGAGCAACTGGTTTGGTAATTTTTATAGTACCTTCATACCAGTGAGCGGTATCTTCAAGTGTCATGGGGTCACTGGCATACATATCATCAAGCCAGAATTGGCCACTGGTGGTGGTATTCTGCACTGAGACTGTTATAGCTATAATGCGTTTAAGATCAGGATTGCCTTCTTTTTTTATGAATTGAGCATTTGTATTGTTACACTGTAGTGATAATACAATATCTTCCCAGGTTTGCATAAATTGGGGGTTGTATGAATATTCTAAATAATCATTATCAGAAGAATGCAAACGGAATATAAGTGTATCACCTGAGGTATAATTTCTTATATTAATCCAGCAATGGACATTGCGGTAAAACCTGAGATCCATTGGTTTATAAAATTTTCTTTTTATAGTGGCTGAAGTAATAGAACTATATGTTACATTCAGGGCAGATTCCATAGTCTGGCTGAGTTCTTTTTTACTTTTATCGCCATACAGACTGGTATAAACATCACTTTTAGTACGAGCAAAAGATTCCTGTGCATATTCGGAATCATTAAATGAATCAATGAGGGTAAGCTTTACTTTATCAGTATCAGTACCACTTATGCCATCAATACTATCCACCTGCCAGTGCATTGTAACAAAGCGGATGGTATCAATAAGGATTGTGCCAGTTGTTGCTGAATTTTTTTGTAATATAAGTCTAATAGCATATATTTTTTTTAATATATCCTCAAAAGCATCTGGCGATGAGGTATACAAAGCCGGGTTATTTTTATTTATATATATCCGGACTTTTTGCCATGTGGTATTGGCACAATCTACGGCGATTGGGGTTGGTAATCCGGGTATGCGTATATACTGTTCGCCGGTATCAAGCATGCCATTGTCATTTAAATCCTCAGTATTGAGTACTCCGTCACCAATGGTGGTAGATGATAGACCCGGGCCAGAGCCTACAACTGTTGTAAAAGGATTGTCAAATGTATATCCTGTATCTTCAGAAATGTTCCTGTTGGTATCATAATCTAAAAATCCATTACGGTTACTATCCTCGGTATCAAGAATACCATCACCGTCACTGTCTTCATTTATGGAACCAATATCAAGGTACATATCAACAGTTCCTGTGCCGCCAGTACTTTTATACCATATCTCAATATATTCTAAATTAGATAAATCAGAGGGTTTTTGTGATAGTGTACGGGTAACAATAGAAATATAATCCCCCGACGAAAAATCAAAGTTTAAACCTAAAGAACGCTGCGACTGCTCGCTCTGGATTGACGGTGCTATATGGCCAGTAGCAACATTGTAAGGGCCGGGCTTTTTGGAGTATGGCACATCAATGGGAGTAACGTTTAATCCATAGAGTGTTTCAGGGTTATTAATATCACGATAAAATTTATAATATATTCGGGCGCGTTGATTCTGTGACACACTGCCAGGCAGCGAACCCAGTACCCAGTCTTTTTCGGACATTGATACTGTAAGCCCCGAGTAAATTGATTCAAAATCATCAATTAATCCTTTGCCAAAGGTATTAATGCTGTGATAGCTTTTTGCATACTCTGCATAGCCTTTGAACAGTACCGGTACGGAAATATCGGACTGTGCTATTTTTGACGCAAATGCTGATATATCATGAGGGCTCACTTCAATGGAACTATCGGCCTCTACAACAGTTGTTTGTGTTGGTTCATTGCCTAACAGGGGAACAGTGGATGCTATACCCTGAGTGGTATACAGAATTGTTCCACCAACATTAATATTTTTATTCAGAGCATAATCAGCCCGCATGCCTCCAATAAATTGCTGAGCCTGTCCTTCAAAGGGTAGGTACTGGTAGCTTATTTCAATATCAGTTTCAGGAGTGATTACGGGATTCCCCGGATTGGTAAACTGGAAAAAACCCGATGTAGGATCAACGCTGTACAGGCTTTCAGCAATCTGAATGCCATTAATCTTAACTCGTATGGTGTCAGGGATGATATTGACATGTTTCAACTGAAAGCCTCGTGACTGGCTGTAACCTGCAATGCCAATTTTATACTGGGATACGGTATACGCCTGTGTTTGTGCTTCATTGTAGATAATTTTTTGCGATTGTGCGGGTAAAAGCTGTTTAAATGGTTCACGAAGCTTAAATATAATTGCGCCAGTGTTATAATCAATAATGAAATTCCCTAATTTCTGTATGTCGGATCTGGACATGGGGAAAAGATTGCTAAAAAACGATATCTTAACATCTTCAGCACGAATGTTTTGTAACCCCGTAGTATATATCCCGCGAATTTCGTATATATCAATATTTAATACGCCATCATTGTTTGTATCTTCCCCTGGCTCAAGAATGCCGTTATAATTGACATCTTCATGGAGAAGTGGACCATATCTTATAAATACACATATTTTACCAGGGAATTGTGGATGATTGGTAATGGCAGAAGGGTCGGAAGTTTGCGTAGTTCCACCATTGCGGGTATACACTGCAAAGAGCTTTGCCTGGGGTTTAAAAGCTTTGAGCAGGGCGATAGTTCCTGTAGAAAAGTTTATGGTATAATCAGAACCCTGCTGTAATTTTCTGAAATAGCCCAAAATAATAGAAGGATTATTCCATCTGTGAAGTTCCAGCAATCCGCTTTTATTCTGTGTGATAGCATCATCGACGTACAGTTCAAAACCAGAGCTATCGATACCAACAGAATAGGGTGTGAAGGTTGATGGATTAACAGGTGCTGATGTCCATGTAATGGTTGTATACATGTTCGATGGGGGATAAGGGTGAGAATCTAAATTATCATAGCGTTTGAATGGTTCCAGCTGATAATAGGTGGCTTTTGTGTACTGATATTCCTGCAATGTAATGCTTGTACTGGAATAGTTGCCTTTAAAACGTTCTACTTCACTGACGCCTTTTGCAACCGAACCAAACGCTTTTACCTGTAAATTGCCCTTTTTAATGGTAAAATCTATACCCATGCCTTTGGATGTGGTGTCGTCATATACTGCATATTTTGAATTATTAACTTTAATGGTTATATCACCAGCATTAATTTCACGTAATACTTCATCCTCCTCAACAGCCTTGTATTGCATTCTATAGGTATTGGTTCGCTGCTGGCTATCATGGTCAATGTATAGGGTAAGGCGCTTGCCTGCTTTGCCTTCAATATGTAGCTGCATGGTTTGTTCAGGTGTAAAACCGGATTGAATCAATGCCGATGTAGGTTTGTCTTCATCAAATCGTTTATACTTATTGCTGGTAAAAAAAGACTTTCCATATGTTGCATTGAGATTCATTGAACCATAGGACAGAATATCGTAGGGCTCTTCTTCAGTTAGCTGTTCGGCACCCGGTACAACAAACTTATAATGAGGCTCAATGATGTATTTTGTCCAGTCTCCCTGATTATAATCAAATGGCGATTGTTCCTGGGGTTCTATTGATGGTTGAGTAGAAGGCTGGGTTTGTATTTTTTCTTCTGAAATTTTGTATGTATTTATATAATCGTCAATGCGCTGGCGAAATGAATGAGATAATTGCTGGGAGATAACTATAGCAGTAGCTGATGATAGCACTAAACCAATAACAATGATATTGGACAATGATTTCATGTGTAATAGTTACAAGCATGTATAGAACAGGGAAATAAATATATTACCACATCTTGCTCATATATGGGTAAGGATTTATTGGCACCCCGCCCAACCGTATTTCATAGTGACAGTGGCTTCCTGTTGCGGAACCGGTTTGCCCTACGTAGGCAACAACCTGTCCTTTCTGTACATTCTGCCCGGGAAATACTGCAATTTTGGAACAGTGCCCATAGATTGTTTCATAGCCATATTTATGTTTAATTCTGACCATATATCCATACCCGCCGCCCCATGAAGCCTGAATCACTACTCCTGGAGCTGTAGCACGTATTTCTGTTCCCTGCGGTGCTGCTATGTCAATTCCGGAATGGAAGTCTCTGCCAAAGCCAAACGGCGAACGGCGCCATCCAAAAAGGGAAGTAATGTGCCCGGGATTGGGAATTATTGACGGAGTGTCATAAATAACCTTGTTGCGTACATCAATAAAGTTCTTTATTGTCTTTACAGTATTTGTTGTACAGATCAGGTCCTTTTGCAACACACGCAATGTTTTGACTTCTGAGGGCAGAATTGCTGAGTACTGACGCATTGAGGGGTCTTCCACTGAAATTATGGATGATTCCCAGATTGACTGAGTATTATTGTTATTGGTAGCCAATTCATATAAATCTTCTATATCAGGCTTTATATCATCTAATTCTTTATCAAGCTCATTTGTTAGCTGCTCAAACCGTATGAGCTGTGACCGTATATCTTTGTAATTTGACAGTAATCGTTCTTCTTCACGTTTAACTGCAGCATTTTTTATTATGGCATACGCTGAAGTAACGATGACTATCATCATCAAAGAACTGAAAAACAGAATGGTGAAACGAGATATCTGGAAATTAAATATTTTCTGTTCATTATGAGGAATGAACATGATGGTCATTTTTTCGTGGCCATGTTCAAGGAATTTATCCCACTTTTTAGACCATTGTTTCTTTTTCAGATAATATTTTTCTTTGAGCTGCCGCTCAATATCGCTCTTTAGTATTTTTAGCTTTACTTTCATGATTCCTTTAGTTAATAGCACTCTTTATATCAGGTAATTTAGGGCAATGGTTAAAAATATACAATAAATTGCAATAAAAAATAAAATATGCTATCATTGTATTATATCGTATAATAAGCCTGATTTATGCAAGTTTTTTTTATGCACTGCATGAGTGATAACGGGATTTGGTACAACATATGGAATGTAAACGATGCGGGACATGCTGTAATGATGTAAGGCTTGCCGAGTCGCCTGAAATGCTAAAGAAAGCATATGAATACTGGCTGAGAATGCCTTCTGTTGACCCTAAATTTTCAGAGATATATCTTATTTACCCCATGCTGACGTTTATTTATGAAAACCAGTCTGAGGATTTGCCCTACCATTATTCTTGCAAACATTTCACGCGCGATAGCAATGGCCTGGGTGTATGTAGTATTTACGAAATACGGCCACGGATGTGCCGAGATTTCCCATATTATGAAGGAGTTGAACTTGCTCCTGAAGACAATGTAAGTCCTTATCAGGGTTGCGGGTATAATGAATAAGGGTAAAATAATTCCAGAAAAATGCTTGTATTATTAACAAATGTAATATACGGTACTCATAGTTGCTTGGTAGAGTTTCACCATGATAGCTGAAGATAAAAAAAATAAGCTCCTTGCAATTGTGTTTTATTCAATGATTGCAGCCTATTCCTACCTTGTACTGACAATAGGTTCAGGGAATGATATCCTTTTCTGGTCATATGAAGAGTTTGTTTTTGGCACTGTCATCAGTATTATACTGGCATCTGTAACGTACTGGCTTATACCCATAAAGATTACAGGTAGGTTGTTAAATCCATTTTTTTATCTTGGGTTAATAGTATATTTCGCAGGGCCTTTTTTCATAGCGCTGCTCATAGCTAATGTTGAAGTGATGTACCGGATTATTTCCGGGAAAATTAAACCTGCCATTGTAAAAGTTGACCCTGAAATACAGGATGAGATGGGGGTATATTTACTGGTGAATTCTATTACCCTGTCTCCTGGCACGCTGACGATAGGCACTGATCCTGAAAAAAGAAAATTATTCATCCATTGTTTGTACTGGAATAAGAGCAAAGATTATGCGGCTGTCCCAAAGGATGTTGCAGGCTTTTTACACTATTTTTTAAAAAAGCTTTTCAGGTAAAGCGGATACGCACATGTATGATTTTAATTCTATATTCCTGTTGTCTGCGCTTTTATGCATGGTGTATGTATGTATCATTGTAATCCGTATTGCATTCAGCCATAATGTCCCCGAACGAATAGTGGCCCTGGATACCATTAATACATTAATTATTGTTATCATGATTGTGCTGGGCGCAGCTCAGAAAAAAGCCTTATACATTGATATTGGTATTGTATATGGAATTATCTCGTTTATTGGGACATTATATATTGCCCGCTATCTCATAGATGAGAGGAAGTAAGTGGATACTGTTATTTTATCGTGCCTTGTTATTGGTTTGGTTGTCAACGGTATGAGCATTATTGGGCTCATGCGGTTCCCTGATATATATACCCGTTTGCATGCTGCCACAAAAACAACCACGTTTGGCAGTATCTTTGTTGTTTTGGCGATAGTTATTAAGAATATAATCTACTATGACCAGGCAAGTCTCACCATTGCCATCCACAGTATTGTTGCATTGCTGGTTATTATCTTTACCAATCCAATCAGTGCTCACGCAATAGCACGAGCATCATTGCTATCGGGCATTAAACCGTTTGGTGTTGTTATAAATGAGTTTGATTATAAATCCCAGATTAAGACTGCAGATGAGCTGGAACTTGAAAAGGTAAGCGAAGGAATTCCTGATGAGGATGGTGTACTATGATGTATTACTTCTTTCTGGTGATTTCAATTGCACTGGTGATCACAGCATTGCTTTCAATCTATTTTAGAGATCTTCTGGCAGCTATAGTAAGCTATTCGGTTTTTTCACTGGTTTTGACGGTGCTCTATTTTCTGTTGGATGCACCTGATGTTGCTATTGCAGAAGCTGGTATTGGAGCAGCACTCACAACCTGTATTTTTGTTATTGCCATCAGAATGACACGGAGAAGGGAAGAATGAGGTTATTGAGCGTTGTAGCTATTGTTATACTATTCGGATTTCTTTTTGTTGGAATATTACATCTGCATCCTGTTGGAGAAGCTTTAGGAAATTCAGAAGTGTTACAGGGAAGGCCAGAACTGGGTATTGATATCAATGGTGTTAGCACCATGGATGATTACTTTTTGCGCAATGGTCAGATTGAAACAAAGTCAAACAATATTGTTGCAAGTGTGGTATTTGATTACCGGGGATTTGACACATTAGGGGAAGCTACGGTGTTATTTATTGTGGTAAGCAGTATTTCAATGCTCTTCTTTACATTTTTAAAAAGCAAAAGCATTGTTTCAGCAGGTGTTCCTCCTGCAGGTCAATTCCCAAAAATTGAATCGAGGGTTATTACATTTGGATCTTTTATCATGTATATCATGATATTAAGCTTTGGGGTTTATCTGGTGGTTCATGGTCATATCTCACCGGGAGGAGGTTTCCAGGGAGGATCGGTTATGGCTTCGGCAACAGCACTTTTACTTATCAGCTTTTTGATTACCCGCCATATGCAACGGACTCGTAAAATTTTCTCGTTCTTTGAATCATTGGGATTAACCATTTTTATTGGATTGGGATTTGCAGGTATCACAATATCGTTTTTATATAATTTTCTTGCTCACACCAGTACTGGATTTGGCAGGATTATAGCTTTTGGACCAAATCAAGGCTATTTAATATCGGCGGGAATATTACCGTTGCTATCACTGGCTGTAGGTATTGAGGTATTTTTTGGGTTAAGCCTTATCGTTGTAACATTATTTCATGTATCAGGGGTAAAAGATACTAATTCATTACGGTAATTATTATGTCAGCAATCGTGCTTTATGTAACATTTATTCTGTTATTAACCATAGGTATAATAGCACTGTTATTTAAACGCAATCTTATTAAAATTGTACTGGCATTTAATATCCTGGATTCAGGTATAAACCTGTTTTTCATCGCTTTAGGATACCGTGAAAATGCCATGGCCCCAATATTCACACTGGCGCCATTAGACTCTGTTATAACTATGGTATTGCCCACACCTCAGGCGCTAATATTAACCAACATCGTTATTGGATTTGCTACCACTGCACTCATGTTAGGAGTTTCTGTGCTTACATACAGAAACAACAATACTCTGGATACCCGGAAATTGCGTGGAGTGGAAGAGTATGATTAAACATGTTCCTGTATTAGTGGTAGCTATCCCACTTCTTGCTGCTTTCATGATACCAATGATTGGCATGGTTAATCGTACTGCACGTACTGTTGTTGGGGCGATAGCTCTGGTAATGATACTGGCAGCATCATATTATATTGCTGGCGATATCCTGGTTCACGATAGAATTTTGTATTACATGGTTGGATCATCCAATCCAGAAATGTTAACAGAACATGGATTGACATTCCCAATACGCATAGGATTAAAAATAGACCCATTTTCACTTTTTTTTATTATAATGACAACTACTCTTGTGTTAATTTTTTACGTATTTTCCACCCAATATATTGAAGAAAATGAAAGAAAAAATTATTTTACCGTGTTATTCATAACTATGGTGGCAGGCATGATGGGGTTACTTGTTGCAAATGACCTGTTTACCTTCTTTGTTTTTCTGGAAATCCTTTCAATTTCATCAGCTGCTCTGGTAGCATTCCGGACCGAACGAAAGCATCCGCCCTATGCTGGGTATAAATATATGTTTGTTAGCGCTGTGGCAACCAGTTTCTTTTTATTGGGAGTTGCCTTCCTGTATGCACAGTATGGTTCATTCAACATTGATTATCTCAAAGAAGCTATACGGGGAACGCTGCTGGATAAAATTGCCATTGTCCTGCTCATTATACCGCTGGCAATGAAATCAGGTGTTGTACCCATGCACATGTGGATACCGGATACCTATTCAGAAGCACCTGCGCCAATCAGTGCAATGGTAAAGTTAGGAAGTTTAATTTGTCTGTATGGTTTATTCCGGATATCATTTTCGTTTGGGATGAGCCATGCCCATGTGAGCTACCCTCTGGGTGTATTGTTTATTGTTTTTGGTATATTGTCAATGTTTGTCGGTGTGACTCAGGCTCTGGTACAAAAAGATGTAAAGCGCTTGATGGCCTTCCATGCGGTTTCTCAGGTGGGGTATATGCTTCTTGGTATGGGTGTTGGGTTAACAGTAGTTAAATCAGGTGACGCTTCCTTCGCTCTTTTTGGAAAAGTGGCAATGATTGGTGGATTGCTCCATGTTGTTAACAACGCATTGTATAAGGGATTGCTATTTTTAACATCGGGCGTTATGGTAAGGCATTTCAAAACACGTAATTTAGATGCAATGCATGGGTTGGCGCATTATGACGTTTTTACTACGGTTGTATTTATGATAGCGGCCCTGGCTATATCAGGGATTCCACCGTTCAATGGTTTTGTGTCAAAAATTATTATCTATGAATCTGTATTCCAGTATAATCCGGTATTGACGCTCATTGCAATCTTTGTTTCAATTTTAACACTGGCTTCATTTATGAAAGTATTTTACAGTGCATTCTTAGGTATGCCTTCAAGCCGAAAGCCAATGGAACAGCCGGTACTGATCAAGTGTAGTATGTTTGTTTTGGCTGTTTTTATAGTAGTTATAGGTATATATCCGCAGGGTATACTGAAGGCAATAATTGAACCAGCGGTAAATGCATTAATTAATTTTTAGGGATACAGTGATGAATATACTTCAGGTTGAATATCTTCATTGGGCGCCATTGTTCTGGTTAGGAATTTTTATTGGGTTAGCTGTTGTAGTGGTTATTATTGGCAAACTGTTTTTCAGAAATGATTATAATACAGTTGATCAGCAAAGCCTTCCTTTTTATTCAGGGACAAGCAATTCCCTGCTGCAACTTATTACCGCAAGCAGTTTATACTGGGGATTTAAGCACACGCTGGATACTTATTTTTTGATTATAAAAAGATTATTCATAAGTGATGTTGAAGATTTTATTCAATGGTTTATTATCATTGTTGCAGGTATGCTTCTTATTCTGACTGGGGTATTAGTGTGAAAAATGTAATTTACCGGCATTTGAAGCGATCTTTGTGGGCTTACCATATGAATACAGGGTCATGCAATGCATGCGATATTGAAATATTAGCTACACTCATGCCACGTTATGATGCGGAGAGGTTTGGTATAAAGCTGGTAGGTAGTCCTCGGCATGCTGATGTGCTGCTTGTTACTGGGACCGTAACCGAAAAAATAAAAGATAATATACTTCAAGTGTACGAGCAGGTTCCCGAACCCAAGCTGGTTATTGTTATTGGAGGCTGTGGTTCTACCAAAGGGGTGTTCCAGGAATCCTATGCAATGGCTGGCCCGGTCGATGCAATATTACCTGTTGATGTATATATACCGGGGTGTCCTCCAAGGCCTGAAGCTATCATATATGGCATAGCAAAAGCGTGGGAAAAACTGGAAAAATTACAAAAATGATGTTATGGTATATATGCAATGAAAACTGAATCCATAGTAACGGTATTACAGAATAAATTAGGAAGCCACATACAGGCATCGCGTGAAAAGATTACCAATTATGGTAATGGGATTAACCGAGTAACACTCTGGATCAGTATTGACAGGGAGTCTTTTCATTCGGCAATAGCAATCCTGAAAACTATGGGAAGGCTGCATATATCAACCCCAATGCCCTATAAAGAGTATGAAGACCGCATTGAGCTTATATATCCATTTGCGTTGAAAGAAAAAGATACAAAGTTTTCTGAAATCATGGTTATTATCTCGGTGGATATTCCCAAAGACGATTTAAAGATAAGGACAATTACTGATATTGTTCCGGGAGCCCTTTTTATGGAACGGGAAACCATGGAAATGATAGGTGTGGAAATTGAAGATATTCCTGACCCAAGAAGGCTTTTTACGGGCAACTATCTCCCTGATGGTGTTTATCCATTGAGGACCCCAAAAAATAAGGAATCAATGCAATGAAATCAGATATAACGTATCCCTTGAATATAGGTCCTGTTCATCCAGCTTTCAAAGAGCCCATTAAATTCACGTTCCGGATTGAAGGAGAAAAGGTTGTTGGGGCTGATATCGATTTTGGCTACACCCATAGAGCAATAGAAAGAATTGCACAGGAGAGAAACTACATACAGATAATCTATCTTCTTGAAAGGGTCTGTGGAATATGCTCATTCTCGCATCCCATGGCATATTGCCTTGCCATAGAAGATGTTGCAGGCATAGAAGTGCCGCCACGTGCGCGGTATATACGGACTATTGTTGGTGAACTGGAACGCCTGCACTCACATTTATTATGGACAGGTGTTGCAGCTCATGAAATTGGGTTTGATACACTTTTTATGTACACATGGAATATCAGGGAGAAAGTCCTTGATTGTTTAGAAGAGCTAACCGGAAACCGTATTAATTATGCCATGCTTACAATTGGTGGTGTACGACGAGATATAACTGCAGACAATGCACAGACTATTCATCAGGTGCTGGAATACTATGAAGAGTTGTATAATAGAACGTCGGAAATATTGCTTGATGATTTAACGCTGAGAGCCAGGACCGAAGGAGTAGGAATTCTTACTGCAGAACAGGCTGAGCGATTATGCGCAGTGGGACCAACGGCCAGAGGTTCAGGGTTGATGAAGGATGTGCGGGTTGATTATCCTGTGAATGCCTACTATGAAATACCGTGGTTGAAGCCAGTATCCCCACGGGATATTGGGAAAGAACCAATTGGTGATGTGTATGACAGGATGGCTGTTCGAGTGCTGGAAATACAGCAGGCAATTACGATAATCCAGTACTGTATGGAAAACCTTCCTGAAGGGGACATTAACACTGGCAGTGGTGCCGTTAAGATGATCAATGCACTGAAGAAGTTAGAAGGGGAGGGAGTAGGACGGTATGAAGCTCCCCGTGGCGAGGTATGCCACTATGTTATACTGGATAATCAGGAACATCCGGTTCAGATAAAAGTAAAGGCACCAACATATTCCAATGGGTTTACCTGGGCACCAATGCTTACCAATATTGAGATAGCTGATATCCCAATAGTCGTTGCTTCAATTGACCCATGTGTGGCCTGTGCTGATAGGATGACATATGTGCAAGCAGATGGAAGCCGCACTACCATATCGTGGGAAGAATTGCGTGCAAAAAGTATACAGAAATATAAAGGGGTACGCAGACAATGGATGAAGTGATAGGTGTGGCGATAGCTATCGTAGTCGCAGGTGTATTTGCGGGGCTTTTTCTGAAAGGGATTGATAGAAAACTTGCAGCTTTTATGCAGTCAAGGATTGGGCCACCTATCGCACAGCCTATATATGATATTTTGAAATTAATGCAGAAGCAGACAATTATCCCGTCAACATCTGTTCGGTGGTTGTTTACCGGCGCACCTCTTGTTGCACTTACTTCAGGCATTGTGTTATTACTCTATATCTCCCTTTCTTATGTGTGTTATATAATCGGATTACAAAGCCCTGTACAGGGTGACCTGATAGTTATTATTTATCTTATTCTTATACCATCTATTGCTATTATCAGTGGAGCTTTCGCTTCAGGATCACCCTATGCTTCTATAGGTGCCCAGCGTGAAATGGTTATTTTAATGAGTACCGAATTACCTATCGCTGTGGTTGTGTTGAGCATAGCGTGGCATGTAGCTGATAGTATGTATAATCCATTTGTCTTGCAATCTCTGTTTGAATATACGTTATGGTACCATGCTGGTGCATTTGGGATCCTTGGTGGTATTTTGTTGTTTCTTGCAATGATACTTGTCCTACCTGCAGAAATGTCTAAGGTGCCATTTGACCAGGCAGATGCTGAGACTGAAATAGCGGAAGGTGTGATGGTAGAGTATTCGGGGAAGTTATTAGCATTTTTGCTATTAACTGATGCGTTTAAAGCATTGTCATTATCGGCTTTGATAGTTATATTATTTTTCCCCTATACATTTACAGGTTTGTTTGGGTTATCTTTTTCCATTGGTAGTTATAGTATTACTCCACTGATTGAAATAATCTTTTTTATAGGAAAAGTTGTCATTGTATATAGTATTGGAGTAACTGTAATAAGGGTAATTATGGCACGGTTGAAGATTTCTCAGGTAGCCAAGGTGTTTCTATTTGCAGTTTCTGCTATAAGTATTATTGGAATGGTGCTCATTATGTTAGATCCAAAGATGAAAATGATATGAAAGGTGAGCCATGTTAGGAATGGTATATAAAGTGGTAGAGCAGTTGTTTGCAAAAAAATCTACAAATTATTTCCCTTCAAAATATATACTGGAGGATACAGCGGATACTCTTAAAAAAGGTACAATACATCCACCCGTTGGGGTGAAAGAAGGTTTCAGAGGCAGATTAGAATATAATGTTGAAAGTTGTACCGGTTGCGGATTATGCAGCAAGGTATGCCCTGCCAATGCTATTGAATTATATCCTGCTGTCATTAATGATAAAAAAACAAAACGAATTGTGATATATTTATCCCGGTGCACCTACTGTCAGGAATGTGTTAATATATGTCCCAAAAATTCAATACAGATTACTACACATTTTTTTATGGCTGATTACAATAAATATGATGCTTCACTGGTTGTTGGTTTGGAACACAGAAAGAAATATGAAGTAAAAGAAGAAGGATCACCGGATGTTCAAAAAGAAGGAAATTGAAATAAAGGTTAAATTGTATAGCGGGTTACATAAAGATGCCAGCATTGACAGATATAACCCGGATGAAGGGTATATACTGAAAATTCCTAAGGGTTCCCGCGTTAGATATGTGGTAAAACAATTAGGATTGCCGGATATCTATTCGTTGGCATATTTTTGTAATGGACAGCGAATTGGGATTTTTACAAAGCTTCGTGAAGGTGATGAACTTTCTTGCTTCAGGCCTTCCGGCGGAGGTTGATTTACAACAGATATTCATCATCCCTGTGACGTAATGATCTAAAAATGCTTGATTGTGCACCTTTTACCGATTTATTAATAATTTTTAATAGTTCTTTTGTCTGCTTTCGCTTGGTTGTATCTTTATAGGGGCAGTCATTTTCCAAAGGTACAAGCGGTAATGCATTGCAATAACCTTTCACTTCTGCTTCAGTGAGAAATGCAAGTGGCCTGATTATCTCTAATGCGCCATTGAACATTTTTAATTTTGGCGGCATTGTCGATAGTTTCCCATGATAGAGCATATTCATAAAAAATGTGACGATAATATCATCCTGATTGTGACCAAAGGCAATTTTTTTGCACTGAAGCTGGGCAGCAGTTTCAAATAAGGCTTTTCTTCTGAACCATGAACAGACAAAACATGGTGATGAATTGGTATCAGAAAGATCTAATGTTATTTCTTTTACGTATAAAGGTATGCTGTAATGCTGGCAGTATGTCCTGAGTGTTTCAATAGTTTCTTTGTTATGAAAGTTTGTAACAGAGACATGGCAGCAATACAAATTATATGTAATGGGAATGTGTTGTAAACGACGATGTAATGCATCCATCAAAACAAGAGAATCTTTCCCGCCCGAAAGAGCAATGAGTACATTATCATTAGAACTAATCATGCTGTAGGTATTTATGGCTTTACCAACAACTTTTAAAAGCTTTGTAATGTGTTTGTTTGTAAGAGTACTCATAATAAAGCCTTGACGTAAAGATTATGGTATGATTAAGTAGTGCTTGGAAAGGAGTAGTTGTCAATAGAATTTGTACGTAATTATCATAGTTAATGCAGAGGTTTTGTAATGGCTCGTTGTATGATAGTTGATGATTCAAGTTTTATGCGCCGTATTATCAGACAAACATTGCAGGAAGGTGGTCATGAAGTAGTGGCAGAGGTTGATAATGGCCTTGAAGCCCTGGAAAAATATCGAGAAATACAGCCGGATGTAGTCACAATGGATATTACCATGTGGGGTAAAGATGGCCTTGAAGCAATATCTGAAATAACCGATAGTTACCCGGATGCTAAAATTGTTGTGATATCAGCATTAAGTGAAAGAACATTGAAAATAAATGAAAAGGATATTAAAGCCCGTGTGTTTTTAACCAAGCCGTTTGAAAAGAAAGAGCTGTTAGAGGCAATCAATAAAGTCCTGTAACATGGAAGAGCAATTATTACAATTATATAAAAAAAGTACTGTGGCAGATAGCGCATATTTAATTGCCGACGGCAAGGCATATTTATTTGTTACAGAAGCTGATAAGTATCTTTTACAGGGTAAAAATCTTATTATTGGTGCCACTGAACTGGTATTGGGTGCAAAAACTAATGAAAATATATTGAGGCTTGAAACAGCATTAGCGCTTAAAGGGACAACAATAAAAAAAATTCCTGCTGCAACACTTATACAGGGATTGGACAATAGTGCGTTTGCTATGAATCTGGCAATTGTTGAAGCCAAAATGTTGGTCCTAACCAATGAAATCTTGAAAAAAGATTTGCAACTGGATTCACAGCTTGTAAAAGAAAAAAACATATGTATTGAATATTTTACAATAATTCAATCTCTCCAAAAAGAATATGATAAAAGAAGGCTTCCATGGATCAAGGAACTTATTGAAAAATATAAAACCAGTTTGATATATAAAAAAGGCGAAGCATTTACGCGGGCAACAGAATCACTAAAAGTTGAAACACCCCGGGAGCTTTCTTCAAGCACTATAGAATTTCCTCCTGGTTCTGTTTTATGTCAGGAAGGCAGCATTGGTGATTTTATGTATATACTGGAATCAGGTCAGCTCGAGGTGTATATACAGAATGCAAAAGTTGCCACAATAGCTGAAAAAGGAACAGTCATTGGGGAGATAGCAATGTTACTATCTATGCCGCGAACTGCCACACTAAAGGCCCAGAATACAGTTCTAGTTACAAAAGTAACCAGGGATGATTTGAAACAATCTTCCTCACCTCAGCTTATACAGATGTTACTGGTTTCACTTGCCAAGAAACATCAGGCAAATGTTATGCATATTGAAGATATTAATGAGAAAAAAGCTCTTGCCTATGCAGAAAAGAAAGAGCAAGAGCCTCATAAAACTGATATTCACCGTTATATTAATGAATTATCGCAGCTTAAAAGTGGATTAGAAAAACTAATCAACACTAAACAGGCTGATTATTTAGAATATATACTGAAAATTAAATAAAAATTATTCAACCTCAGTTAATACTTCACCTTTCTTTAATGATCGCAGCCAGTTGAGCTCAGCTTTTAAATGATTTTCCAGATATGTGTACACATGTAACTGTGATGCGGGTGATGTATTCTTAGATTCAGCTTCAATCTTTTCTCGCAATGCATTCATTTTTTCTTTGATATGTTCCAGACGATCTTCAATGAACTGTTCGCGCTGTTCAGGTGAAAGAGAATTTAAAAACATCAACACTATATCAATATCAAAATGTATAAAATTGTGGTCGAAGTACTGTTTTAACATCTTCTTGTAATACTTTCTTCCATCCGGTAATATCTGGTATATATACCGCTCAGGATTTCCGCCTTCTTTTTCCGTTCCAATTTTTTTTACCCAGCCATTATCCAGGGCTTTTTTTATTGCATAATAAATAGACCCAAATTTGATATCAACATAATCTTCAAGGCGTTCAACTATCCTTTTTTTGATTTCATAGCCATAAAGATTTTCCTCCATAAGGAGCCCCAATATGGTAATTTCGATTTTCATATATACCTCTCTATAAAAATTAAATTATTTCTTTTAAAATACAATGAAGATTGAAAAAAAGCAATAATAATATTGTATGTTTATAAAAATATTTTAAAAATAATTTAAATTAGATTATATAAATATGACTTTATATATAGTTACATTTAATATAGTTTAATTTTACTATTTTTATTATATCATAAATATTCTGGATTATTTAGATAGTTGTTTTAATGACAAACGGATAATTGTTTCAATATTGTTTATGTCACTATGTTGTGCAATGACCGATGAAACAGTAGATGAAGCCTGCTTTTCATCAAATCCTAACGATACCAAAGCTTCAATAGCATCTTTCATATATGGTGTTGTAGTAGATTCCCGGGACAGGATTGTATCTAGTTTTTTTAATTTTCTTTTTAATTCAAAGATAATTTTTTCACTTTTGCTCTGGCCAATGCCCGGGATGGATGTAAATGCTGTAATTTGATCATTTTTTACAGCCATAAGTATCTGCTGAGGAGTCATGGATGATAAAATTGAAATTGCTATTGATGGGCCTATGCCAGAAATTGTCAGCAGAAGTGAAAATATCTGTTGCTCTTCTTCAGAGTTGAATCCATACAACGTTATGGCATTTTCCCTTACAACCATATGAATAAAAAGCTGTGTACTGGTAGCCGTACTGATTTTTTCATAGGTTGACAGGGGAATATGAATTTCATAGCCCACACCCTGAACATCAAGAACAACCCTGGTAGGTTTACAAGAAAGTATAGTTCCCTTCAAAAACGATATCATAGTATGTTATAATAAACCCTTTTACTATTAAATATTTTTTTTGATTATTGAGTAACCTGGTAAAGCTAAACAGTGACATAATGCAATGGCAAGTGCATCAAATGCATCATCATACTGTATGATTTCTGGAGTTTTTAATATTTTTTTTACCATGAATGCAAGCTGATCCTTTGAAGAACGCCCGTACCCCGTTATTGATTGCTTTATCTGTACAGGTGTATATTCAGCATACGGTATATTGTGCTGAGCCAGCAACAATTTTATCACACCAATAACCTGTGCAACTGGAATTGCTGTTTTAACATTTTTATTGAAAAACAATTTTTCAACTCCACAGGATACCGGGCTATATTTTTGTATGATATCTGAAAGTGAAGTATATACATCTAACAAACGATTTTCATCAGTGGGCTTTGTTTCGATAACTCCACAATCGATATATGAAAAAGAATCACTTATGATAGCCCAGCCGCAACGCCCATATCCCGGATCAATACCAAGTAAATAAGCCACGTAATATCAACTCATATTGTTAATAATATCATCAGGGATATCAAAATTAGCATGAACACTCTGAACATCATCATGATCTTCCAGTGCTTCAATGAGTCTAAGACATTGCGAAGCTTTTTGCCCTTCTAGATGTACTGTTGTCTGGGGAACATAGGTAATTTCGCTGTTCAGAGTTGGTAAATTATTTGAACGAATAACTTCTAAAATATCATTAAACTTTTCAGGGGCAGTGTAAACAACAATTGTATTGTCTTCTGTCTTAATATCCTCAATATCATAATCAAGTAAAATTTCCATGACGTTGTCTTCGGTTGTTGCGTTTGCATCAATGTTTATAACGCCTTTTCTGTCAAAAAGAAAGGAAACGCAACCAGTTTCACCCAGATTTCCGCCATTTTTAGAAAAAATAGTGCGTATTTCAGGAGTAGTTCGGTTTTTATTATCGGTCATACACTCAACCATTATAGCCACTCCACCAGGTCCATATCCTTCATACCGAACTTCTTCATATGTTGAGCCTTCAAGGGCGCCAGTACCTTTTTTAATTGCTCTTTCAATGTTATCCATTGGCATATTATTTTCACGAGCTTTTAATACAGCGGTACGTAATCTAGGATTACTGTTCAGATCATCGCCACCAACCCGTGCTGCAACAGTTATTTCGCGTATGAGCTTGGTAAATATCTTACCTTTTTTGGCATCCTGTGCCGCTTTCCTGTGTTTTATGTTTGCCCATTTAGAATGTCCTGACATGTTTTATTCTCCTCAATGTACAAGTTTTCAGATAGTATTACAAAGCAAGAACGAATGGTAGAATCATGACTAATTTTGTCATTAATAAAATAATCACAAAATTTG
>Ga0067045_1028162_pt1 | contig 41102 bp, 35 predicted proteins | sample TerdegcTABiofilm_FD_59184 | JGI IMG/M metagenome (GOLD analysis project Ga0067045, IMG submission 59184) | Combined Assembly of (Gp0054472, Gp0054536) Wastewater bioreactor microbial communities from Singapore -Terephthalate degrading... | reverse complement strand
AGAACCGCTCAAAATTAGCCAGAGTAAAATTTTCTAAAGCCAACTCCTGCCCTTTCAAGACAAAAGCCTTTCCAATACTGATAGTTAGCGGCCAAACTAAAAATATTACTAAAAATAAAAGGGGGATTAGTAAAATTAAATAGGCGGTATAATCTTTCTTACCTTGTTCTATAATAAAGCTCTTCAATCTATCCATCACTGTCATCTTTATATCTTCCCTCACGGTTTATATTACTGGGAAACAAGAGTAAGTCATCTTTTTTGAAATTTATACCTACTTCATCACCTTCTTTTACTCCGGGTAATGCCCTTTCCCGATCCACTTCTATTGATTTGCCTTTTTCGACTTGCAACAAGCTAACCTCATAGCGGACTATCTTACCAAGATTCTGGATCACCTGCACCCTACCTTTAAAAATACTTTCTTCATCTTTTAAGAGTATAGTCATATTTTCCGGTCGTGCACCAAGGATTATCTTATTATTCTTTTTTAAATCACTAGTTTTGATCCGTTCTTTCTGTAAATATAAATCTATTATTTTTTGATTATAGTCCAGCTTGAACTGGTAATTATTGCCCTGAATTTCCATTAATTCTGCCGGAAAAAAGTTCATCTTGCCAATGAAATTTGCCACAAAGACATTTCCCGGCTGGTGATATATTTCGTCAGAAATGCCTATCTGTTCCACTAATCCATTATTCATAATGGCCAGCCGGTCACCGATAGCCATAGCTTCTTCCTGGTCATGAGTAACATAAATGGTGGTGATATTAGTGGCTTTCTGAATGCGTCGAATCTCAGCCCTCATATGTCTTCTTAATTTCGCATCTAAACTGGCCAGTGGTTCATCTAATAATAAGATTTCGGGATCATAGACCAAGGCACGAGCTATGGCTATTCTCTGTTGCTGACCACCGGATAGGGCTGTGGGACTGGGATTTCTACGTAATACATCGGGTAGCCCAACCAGCTCCATTATAGCCGTAACCTTCTTCTTTACAACTTCTTCCGGTTGTTTTCGAACCCGTAGGCCATAGGCAACATTTTCAAAGACATTGAGATGAGGGTATAGGGCAAAACTCTGAAAAACCATCCCAATATTCCTGCGAAAGGGAGGTATAGAAGTAATATCTTTTTCTCCATATAGTATTCTGCCACTAGTTAATTTTTCTAACCCTGCCGTAATCCTAAGTAAGGTAGTTTTGCCGCAACCACTGGGACCTAAAAGGCAGAATAATTCTCCCTGCTTAATCTCAAAGGATACTCCTTTTAATGCTACTACCTGTTCTTGCTTTCCTGCAAATTTCTTTACTACATTTTTATAAGCTATATTATAGGGAGACATAACTTTTTCCTTTTTTCTACTTTTTTGTTCTATTATATTAAAAATACTATTTACTTCATTTAATGGGCGTATTATGACCTTATCGTAAATATTGTTAACGATGATAATAATAGCTGCTCGGTCTTTTTAAATCTTTAATATTTTCGAACAGACACCTATAACCGAGCAGCCTCTTTACTCCTAGTAAAATGGTTAATTAAACAGAAATTCTTTGGTTAATTATGCTATTGAATTAAATCAGAAATTTTCATGGTTAATTCTTCTCTAATCCTGGCAGCTTCAACATCATCATACTCTATCAATTTAATCTCCGGCAAAGGAGGTAAAGCTCCAGGTGCCGGCACTTCTGGGTGAACAGTGCGACGGGAACTGGTATGGAAAACTACCTCATAGGCTTCCTTAGAAGTTAAAAAATCCATAAATAGTTTGGCATTGTCCGGATTAGGACCATTGGCAATAATTCCACTGGCGTCAAATCTTGCTCCAGTACCATCTTCAGGATAGATAGCAATCACGGGGCTACCTGCATCAATATGCTGAGCTATATTGTATTCACCGGTCACACCGATGGCATATTCACCACGGGCTACAGATTCCGGTACCATACTAGAAGAAGCAACAAAGGTAGCATTAGCTATGACTTCCTTAATAAAATCTAAACCATAGAGAGTGTACATCTGATAGGCTTGAGCATAAGCTGAACCGGAGAGTGCCGGATTGGCCAGGATGATTTGTCCTTTATATTTAGGCAAGGCAAGGTCTTTCCAGGTTTTGGGGTAATCCTTAGGAGTAAGAAGGTTAGTATTAATCATAAAGGCTTGTAAAGGCATAGAAAAACCATAGTATTTAGGTAACTCTCTCTGATCTTTTAGATTAGCAGGAATTTGAGTGTCATTTTTGGTCTTATATGCCACAAAAAGATCAATATTTCCCTCGAATGCTTCCTTAGCGATCCCCACAATAACATCACCATTCGGTTTAGGTTGTTCTGCCATTAATCTGGTTAACAATTCTCCAGAGCCTGCTCTAATCATATCCACATTAATATTAGGATAATGTTTACTGAAAGCCTGTACTAAATTCTGACCTTCTTCCTGAGAGGCAGCCACCCATACTACCAGATTACCCTGCTGGGCAGTAGCTGTATCAATAAATAATACACCAAGCAGTAGACAGATGATTAATAGAATTGATTTGATCTTATTCATCATTTCTCCTCCTATAATACTAGAATATAAATTATTATTTTCATGCTCTATATTATAAATTAAAGTTCCTCAGAACAATATAGCCATAAATACTTTTTATCCGAGTTATCACCTCCTGAAATTAATTTATCCTTTTCTTTCTTAGCAGATTAATCTGGCCTTTTATTAGCAGTAAATTTATTTCCCAGTAAATAATTCAATCTTTACTCTTTAATATTACCATGTTTTTGTAATAAATTAAAGGTAAATTCCAATTCAGGTAGGGTAGTCAACTCCAGAGTTATTCCTTTTATATCCTTTATTTTATTAATCTCCTGCCAGATAATTTTTATATCATCCCAGCTTTTCGGAGGCATATGTCTACCTTCATTTAAAGTTTCATAGGCATATAGATGTATGTACTTGATATAGGGTTTTAGCTTTTCCATATATTCGGCAATGGTTAGTTTCCCCTCCCGAATTAGGGGACTGGAGGCAGCATGACCAGTATCAAAGGTAATATTGATTTTAGCATATTCTACCAGTTCTATTAATCTTTCTGGATCAGCAGTCCAACCCATTTTTACGTTCTCTAAACATAAACAGCCATTAGCACTGGCTATATATTGTCCTAATTTTTTTAAGTTTTCTTGACAGGTTTTCCAATTTAACAACTCCATAGGAAGAGAGTTCGCTCCAATATGTATGGTAAAAACTATCTGGAAATCCTGCCTTAAGAGCCAGGGCTTTAAAAAATCAATATGCATCATCAGATACTGTAAGGAGGTTTGGGCATAAAAGTTATTTTTATGTCCGATTTCTACATCAGTGGTAGGTAAATGAATGGCATAATACAATTGAGGATATTGATTCAATTTATAAAAAACTTTCTCCATTCGGTGAGGATTAAGGGCAAGTCTTATTTTATCCAGGTATAATTCTACCCCATAATAATTATGAGCACTGGCATATTGTAGAGTTTCTTGGAGAGTGGGAAATATTCGTGAAGTAAGGACAATGTTTTTCAAAATCAGCCTCCTGAAATCTATTTTAAAAAACTAAATTTATTATAACTTAATACTCATTGGTTTGAAAATAAAATATTCAGGATTTTTTTAAATAGCCAGGTAAATAAAAATAATTAAGAGGTCATAAATCTGATTTTTAAAAAATACTTCTAAAAAGAATTAATCCAAAAAATAACTTTCCATTTTTAATATAGCCTATTTATAATTGGTTAGTCATTTTTCAAGAAAGAATGAAAGGACTTAAGGGAAAGATATATAGATGAAAAAGAGTACACTTTTTAGTTAGATGGCTGCATAATATTGATCTAAGACTCGGCTAATACTATTATTGATTAATTCGCGAGGAATATTTTTAATTAATTCTTCTTTAACCTTCTGGTATTGAAGGAGTATAAATTAACTGAGTAGAGTTAAAGGAATTTTTTTCTGGCTTAAGTTTTCCATCAATATATTTACCATTTTTTTAATCTTCGGAACATTCCAGTAATATCTTACCCGGCGCAACAGGCTATTTTTCTAAAATTTGACATCATTATTATATTGATTTAAAATCAATTTATTAAAAATCTCCCTAAAATATCTTAAATAATTAAAGGAAAGCGAAAAACTAAGGTGCTTATACAGCAGATTGGAAATAATACCCATCAGCAAGATTGTCCGTCTAAAGAAATTTCTTATGCTAAAATATTCTGGACCTTCTTTCGGGTTGGGCTATTTACTTTAGGGGGTGGTTTAGCAATGGGTACAGTAATAAGGTATGAACTGTTGTTGAAAAATAAATGGATTAATGATAATGATTTTATGTCTGAATTTTCTACTGCCACTATTATTCCAGGTTCTATTGCGGTTAATATTGCCTACCTGCAGGGTAATCGCCTTCGGGGAAGGATGGGAGCAGCTACAGCGGTTATCGGCACAATTTTACCTTCCTTCTTTATAATCCTGGCCATTGTGTATTTTGGGCTACCCTACTTTGACCATCCCAAAGTCGTTGCTTTCTTTAGAGGAAGTGCACTAGCAGTAGCTGGTCAGCTTGCCTTTACCGGATTTATTTTCAGTAAGAGACTTCTGGTTAAATGGCGAAATCTTATTATTTGCTTAATAAGTTTGTTTACAGTGGCTATAATTGGCTTACATCCCATCTGGTCTTTAATAACGGCAGCTGTATTAGGTTATTTCTTGCCCCGCAAGAATAACCGTACACCAATTCAGCCTAGTGGTTAGTCAGAATTTAAAGAATAAATCAATTAGTCAGGAGCTAAGATGAAAGTTATAATTGAACTTATAATAAGTTTCATAATTATAGGTTCGGGTGCTTGTGGTGGAGGATTGGTAACCATTCCTCTTATTCAACATGAGATGGTCAGCATTCGGCACTGGATAACTTTTGATGAGGTTGCCAGGCTCTTAGCTATTGCTCAGATGACCCCCGGACCTATAGCTATTAATGCTGCCACCTTTATCGGTTTTCAGATTGCTCGTATTACCGGTTCAATAATGGCTACATTGGCAGTCATATTCCCTTCCCTCATCATACTCCTTTCCCTTACTCCTTTACTAAAGAATATCAAAAATAATGAAAAGATGAAAAGGATCAGTCAGGGGATTCAGCTTGGTGTACTAAGCTTGATACTTTTTGCTATCTGGTCATTTGGCTGGGTAGTTATTAAGAGCTGGCTTGACTTACTTCTGGCTATAGCTGCTTTTCTGATGCTAATTATTTTCGAAAATAGAGTACATCCAGTATTAGTGATCGTACTTTGTGGAATTATTGGACTAATCATTTATTAAAAAAATAAGGAAAAAAGATTACCCCCTTTTTTTCTTATTTTATCTTTCCCAGTCTCTTCATCATATCCTTGAGGAGTTCATAAGCTTCTTTGTACTCTATAAAGTACTGGTCATAGATTTTCTTAACTTCTTTATCAGGATAAATGGGTGTATTAAACTGTACCCAATCCTTGATTTTTTGGTAAGAATCTAAAACTCTGGTACCTACCCCAGCCAAGAGGGCATCCCCATAAGGAGCTTCAACATCCTGCTTCAAGGTCTTAATAGGAAAGCCAGTAACATCAGAAAATATTTTTATCCATAAAGGAGATTTAGTAGCTCCTCCCACCATAATACAATCCTCAGCAAGTTGCAATCCACTCTCTAAACCAGATTCTATGTTATGGCGGAGAGAATAAGCTACTCCTTCCAGGATAGCCCGGTAGAGATGCTTTCGGTTGTGGTACAGGGTCAGGCCAATAATAGTACCTTTAGCATCAGGATCCCAGATGGGTGAGCGTTCACCCATAAAGTAGGGTAATAACAACAGTCCTTCAGAACCAGGACTGATTTTCTCTGCCTCCTGGTCCATAAGCTTATAGGCTGATATCTTTAATTCTTTTTCAGCTGCTAATTCCTTTTCTCCGAATTGATCACGGAACCATCTGACAATTCCTCCGGCAGTAGCTGCTCCCCCAAAGGTATAAATCATTTCCTCATCGTAAGCTACATAAGGGAAACTCACTAATTTGGGAGAAAGGTGCTGACCTTTATGCACTACTCCCCAACAGATAGAAGTCCCAGCCATTGCCACATGACTCTTCTCTTCTAGAACCCCAGCACTTAAAGAAGCTACCGGAGCATCAATCCCTCCAGCAACTACTGGCGTTCCACTCAGTAAGCCACAATATCGGGAAGCCTCCGGAGTAATTTTCCCCACAATATCGGCAGATTTTACTATACACTGAGGTAATTTGGATAGAGGGATGCCCAGAAGATTACTCATCTCTTCCGACCAGGCTCGCTTCTTTATATCAAAAATTCCTCCAATATTACCAGCAGAGGAAAGGTCAATGATATTTTCCCCGGTTAATTTGTAGATTACATAGTCCTTAGGAGTAATAAATTGAAAGGTCTTTTGCCAGATTTCTGGTTCATTATTCTTAATCCACATCATCTTGGTAAAACCATAATAAGAATCAACATAATTGCCAGTAATATCAAATATTTTATCTTTATCTATATTATCTTTCACCCATTGTACTTCTTTTGTGGCTCGTCGATCCATCCAGATAAGACAAGGTCTCAGTGGTTTCATAGCTTTATCTACCGGAATACCTGAACCCCCATAAAGCCCACTAAAGGCAATACCGGCAATCTCTGAAGGATTTATACCTGATTGCTCAATAGTCTTTTTTACAGTCTCAAAAGTGGCTTTAACCCAAACCTCTGGCCATTGTTCTGCCCAGGTGGGCTTTAGCTTGATGACATCATATTCGGCAAAGGCAGAAGCGATTATCTGACCATCGGGATGGACCATTACCGTCTTGGTACCCTGGGTACCTATATCCGTACCTAACAGATATTGCTTAGACATTTCTTATCTCCTTTTCTGTCCATATTTTTCCACATAGTTCTTATGCAGAACTTTTACCATCTCTTCTGGAATAGTTTGAGGTTCTCCGATAAGTTTTGCCATAATCAAAACCTTGGCAGATTCTTCCAGAGAGATTGCCGCCTGTAAGGCTTCCCGAACATCTTTTCCCATGGTGAAGGGTCCGTGATTCTTCATAATGATGGCTTTAGAATTTCCTATTTTACTGACAATCTCCCGGCCAATCTCCTCCTCGCCAATCAATACCAATCCACCTAGAGGGATTCGATCTCCGAAAAAGTCCGCCATAGCAGTAAGGCAGACCGGAATTTCTTTACCTACCGCTGCAAAGGCGCAGGCATAGGTAGAATGGGTATGGATTACTGCATTAACTACCGGCAGGTGTTTATATAAATAAAGATGGGTGGCCATATCTACGGAAGGTTTCAGGCTTCCTTCCACAATATCGCCTTCTAAATCAACTACCACTAAATTGCTCGGGGACAAATCTTTATAGGAAACTCCACTGGGCTTGATTACTATCAGGTTGGTTTGGACATCCCGGGTGCTGACATTTGCGGAGGCCCACATCACTAATTTATTTTCCCAAAGACTCATATGGGATTTATATACTTCTTTTCTTAGATTTTCTAGCATAATTTCCTTAATCCCCCATCTATCGAATTTTCTTAATTATCCAAGATATTTACAAAAAAGATATTTTTAATTTTATCTTCTTGAATTCACTTTATTTTTAATTTTATTGGGTACTGAAGAGCAAGAACTTCTGACCATCAGTGCAGGTTGATAGACAAAATATGGCTTTCTCTCTTTTCCCTCTACCATATCCACGATCAGGCGAGAAACATGTTTACCCATTTCATCTTTCGGATGATTGATGGTGGTCAATTTAACCTCGGTAGCCATAGCTAAATTAGAATTATCATAACCAACGACGGTAATATCCCGGGGTATCTTCATGTTTTTATGGCGAATGGCTTCAATGACCTGAATAGCTATCTGGTCATTATAACAAACAATGGCGGTAAGAGGATTTTTCATTTGTAGTAAGCTCGTGGTAAAATAATAGTGGTAAGAAAATATCTGCTCGGTAGTATAATTGCCTAAAAATTCTTCCTTAATCGGAATATCGCATTCCTTAAGAGCAGAAATAAATCCTTCCCGCCTTCTTACTCCCTGCAAATCATCAGTTAAAAATATTCCCGCAATATCTCTATGACCAAGTTCTAATAGATGCTGGGTAGTTAAAAAACCACCCCTTACATCATCCATAATTATATAGGCGGAATCTAAATCTGGATAAGCAGCATGTAAAAAGATATAAGGTATATTACATCTATCTAATTTCTGGTAATACTTCAGATTTACATTTATTCTGGCACTTTTAGTGGGTTCTACAATTACTCTCGAGATATCCTGCTCTAACAGTCTTTTTAAACATTCTTCTTTTTGTTTATTATTACCAGTACTGGCCAGGCTAAAGGAAAATCCTAACTCACACAGGGTTTCTTCAATACCTCTAATAATATAAGGAAAGATGTAATCAGAGATATAGGTAGTTAAAACCGCTATCCTTCGCTCTTTTTTACTTCCCCGGTAAGCACAGAAGGTACCCTTCTCCTGCTCTCTATAGATCCAGCCCTCATTTTCCAGCTCACCAAAGGCATGCCGCACAGTATACCGGCTCATTTTAAACTGGCGAACGAGTTCGCTCTCGGAAGGTAACTTTTGCTTGGGTAGAATGCTCCCGCTCTGAATCATGTCTTTTAGATATTCTTTTAACTGATAATACTTCGATATGAACCGGTCAGTGTTTGCCATAATATTCATCTCCGTCCATATATAATCAGAACATATACTACTTCTCCTGATTATTCACAGTTATAACCAAGCTTAAAATATATTATTACTAAGCCTCAGAAAAAGGGATTCTCCTTTGGATAGGGTAGATGAGCGGGTTGATTATATAAGAAATATCCTCTATCCCCAATATCTTCATAGCTTCAAACAAAGTCTTTACGGTATGTCTAAAGGCAACCCCGGTATGATGGGGGAATCTCTTTTCTATCAGTACATGACGATAGAATCACGCCATCTCCTTGATGGCCAATACACCTATGCCTCCAAAAGATCGGGGATTTATATCCAGTACTTCCCCTTCAGCAATATAACTTTTTAATATGCCTTCCGCAGTTCCCTGTAACCTGAAGATAGTAATATCTCCAGGGATGATAGTTCCTTCCAGGTTGCCCCGGGTAATATCTGGCTCTTTATCTTTCTCCAGAAAGCGGTGCATAATTAATTGATATTTTAACTCTACATCCTTTAAATAGCAAGAAGAAGTATTCCCACAATGAAATCCCATAAATAAATCATTTAATTTATAATCTTTTATACTCGATCTTTATTTTCTTCATAAATATCCCTGGGTACAGTATTATTTATATCTAACAGAGTTGGCGGTAGCTGGGTGGCCAGGGTAATGATATATTCACTCAATGCTCCATAGATATCTGTTTCGCAGGCAATAGGTATACCTCTACCAGCAAATCTGGAGTTAACATAACAGGGTACAAATCCAAATTGAGTCTGGAAAGCAGGCCAGCATTTATTGGCAAATACCGCAAATTGAAAGGCACCAAGATTCTTTTCCAGTAAATCCTGGAGGGCAATCTCGTATTGTGCCAGTTTGGGAAGCACTTCTGGATAACCGACCCCTTGCCCCAATTCTTTCTTCATATCCTGGACTACTTCCGGTATCCTGGAATCATCCTTATGATTAAGAAAAGCCTCCAAGAGATCGAACTCTGAATTTTCCATTACTTCTATTCCTAAATCGTACAGGGGTTTTAAGGGGGCATGGCAGGTCAGGAAGTCTTGAGGTCTTGGTCCAAAAGTAATTATCTTCAGGCTCTTAAGTCCAAGTAATATCCTGGCCACAGACTCAAAATCGGAAATTAATCCAGCTATTTCTTCTGGTGTCCCGACTGGATACTCAGGAATATAAGGGCTTAATCCTCTAAGTCCTATATTATAAGAAGCACTCAACATACCACAGTAGGCATCCCCTCGCCCTTCGATTAAATTTTTTCCACTCTCTTCTGCTGCTGCGACGAACATAGCAGGTCCAGAAAATTTCTGGGCTAGCATAGTCTCCGGACCTTCAGGCCCAAAATTGCCCAGATATATTACCAGGGCGTTGATCTTTTCCTCTTTCAATTCGTTTAAAGCCTTTAATACATCTTTTTCATTTTCCACCACTGTGGTAATATCTCGAAGAAAGATATTCTGGTTAAGGCATTCCTTTATTAACTTATCTCTCCTGTTTCTACTCAACTCAATAGGAAAACAGTCCCGACTTACTGCTACTAACCCCATTTTAACTTCTGGTATATTTAACATTTCTTCCTCCCGTTATTCAAAATGAAAAACCACTTTTATTTATAATAAGATAATATTATTTTTAATTTTCCTTAAATTAAAATTATGTTTTTATTTTTTAAAAGACAGCCTTATGACATTCCAGGAATGTTTCGGAAGCAAAGAATTTAAAGAGCCCTTTTCTACTACCGTATGATTATTATTAACTTGAAGTATGATCTGGTAGGGATTATCTTTAGAATTAGTAGCTTTTACATCCTCATGGTTAAGAATGATGTGCTTAATAAGCTGACACTCTCCAAAACCTCTAATCTCACTAAAAACATTGAGCGAATAGTGTTGGTCACGGTTTACTGCCAGGATGGTAATTTCTCTTTTTTCCTCATTCATCACCGCCACAGTATCCAAAACAGGAACGTCAGTATAGTCTTGGCAATCGTACTTTGGAGAGCAAACAATAGGATTTAAAACATATCCCCTTCCGTATCGGGAAGCATGCTGGAATGGGTAATAAATAGTTTGACGCCAGGCCTTCCCTTGGTTTTCAGTCATAATCGGGGCAATTACATTAACCAGCTGGGCTAAACAGGCTATCTTTACCCGGTCAGCATTTTTAATTAGAGTAATCAACAAGCTTCCCACCAGCAGGGCATCTTCTAGATTATAAATATCTTCCAATAAGGGAGGAGCAATCGACCAGGGTTCTATTTTTTTATCCTGCTCTCTGGAATGATACCACACGTTTCATTCATCAAAGGAAAGATAGATGGTTTTTGGACTTCTTTTTTTGGCTTTTATAAAATCACAGACTGCGATCACCGATTTAATATAGGCATCCATATCCAGAGATTTCGCCAGATAATTGGGAGTATCATTTTCCGGATTGCCATAATAACTGTGCAGGGAGATATAATCAACCACTTCATAGGTATGTTCCAGCACAGTAGCTTCCCATTCCGGGAAGGTATCCATCATTGGATGGGAACTCCCGCAGGCCACCAGTTCGATATTCGGATCAACACATTTCATGGCTTTAGCAGTCTCACCGGCTAAACGCCCATATTCCTGTGAGGTCTTATGGCCAATCTGCCATGAACCATCCATTTCATTGCCCAGACACCAGGTTTTGATACGATGCGGTTCTCGATAATCATGTTTAATCCGCAGGTCACTATAATAACTGCCGAACGGATGATTACAATATTCCATCAGGTTTCTTGCCTCATCAATTCCTCTTGTTCCCAGGTTCACCACCATCATGGTATCTGCCTGAACCTTTTTTGACCATTCGATAAATTCATTGACTCCAAACTGGTTAGTTTCAATCACTCTCCAGGCAAGCTCAAGTTTCTTTTTCCTTTGTTCCCTGGGACCAACTCCATCCTCCCAATTGTATCCCGAGACAAAGTTACCACCTGGATAACGGATAATGGGAACCTGCAATTCATTCACCAGAGAAATAACATCCCGTCGAAAACCGCATTCATCAGCTTCCGAGTGATCTGGCTCATAAATCCTTCCATAGACTGCACGTCCCAGATGCTCGATAAATGAGCCGTATATTCTCTCATCAATGGCTGCAATCGTATTTTCTTTGTCGATGACACAATACGCTTTTTTTATTATACGAACCTCCTGCCTTAGGCGTTAATTTTTATGGTTTCTTTCCGTCAGGAACCGGAGTTCCAAAATTGGGTGTCCCGTCTGCATTCCAGTGAAAATACTGGGCTCGTGTATGCCTATTAGGATCATATAGAGGGTCTCCCACAATCTCTTTATAATTTCTGGCATGGTATACCAGTACATCTTTGCTACCATCCTCAGATATAGTAAAACTATTGTGTCCCGGGCCATACTGACAATTTTCTTCACTACTTTTAAAGACTGGCTCAGAAAATTTGCTCCACGAATTCGAATCCAGCAGATCGGCAGTTTCCGAAGCACTTAAAAGACCCAGACAATAGTTTGAATCAGTCGCGCTGGCGGAAAAACTGATAAAAATTCGATGATTCCTCTTGATAACCGCTGGCCCTTCATTAACCCAGAAACCGATTTTCTCCCAGGAATACTCAGGAGTGGCTATCATTACCGGCTCACCCTTTATGGTCCACGGATTCTCCATTTCAGCAATATATAAATTGGATGGATTACGGAACTCATTGGTCTTTTGAGCCCACAGGAAATATCTTTTACCATTATGGGTGAAGGTTGTGGCATCTAAGGAGAAATTGTTGAAGGAAAATTTATCTGGCGATGATTTTTGCATCATTCCTTTTTCGGTCCATTTTCCGATCATCGGATCCGAATTATCGCCTTCCAGTACATAGGGACGAATCCCCCAGATATTTCCACCCCACCCTCCAGCAGCAAAATAGATATACCACCTGCCTTCAATATAATGAATTTCCGGTGCCCAGATATGTACTGACATTTTACCGGAATGACGTTTTTTCCATAGTATTTTTTCCTCTGCTTTTCCGAGATCCTGTATAGTTTCTGACCTTCTCAATATAATACGGTCATACTCGGGAAAGGAGGCGGTAAAATAGTAGAAACCATCCGTATGTTTATAAACCCACGGATCAGCCCTCTGTTCAATAATAGGATTGGAAAAAGCTTGTTGTTCCACTGGACTATTTTCTCCTTTCGGATTTTTAGGATTATCCTGACTGGCAGAACAGGCAAAAGTGTTCAGTGATAGAATAAACAAAACAAGCACCAAAAACACTGAGTGAATAAAATTTAATCGATAAAAATACCTAATCAGAATATTTTACTTTCCTTTATTTTTATTAAAAAACTATTTACCAATTATTAAAGGCTGAACCAATAATTATTGCTTCACGCCCCCGGCAGTTAATCCTTCAATAAAGGCTTTCTGATTAATTAAAAACAGGATGGCCACCGGGATAACCGAGGCGACTGCACCGGGCATAATCATATCATAGGAATTTCCGTAGGGTGTAAGTAATGACATCAGGCCAATGGGCAATGTCAATTTATCAGCAGAGCGTAATACAATTAAGGGCCATACAAAGTCATTCCAGCTGTTCAATGCGGTCAGAATAGTCATAGCCCCGAAGGCAGGCTTCATTAATGGTACAATAATTTTAAAATAGATTTTGAATTCACCACACCCATCCATTCTGGCTGCTTCAATCAAATCCCTGGGAATTCCAATAATAAATTGACGGAAGAAAAAAACAGAAAACGGTGAAACTGCAAAGGGCAACACCACACCCAGATAGGAATCCATCAGGTTCATTTCAATCATTAATCGATACAGAGGAAGCAATAGAATCTGAAGGGAAACCATCATGACCAGCAATACCAGGAAAAACAGGAAATTCCTCAATCGAAAATCATATACAGCCAGGCCATACCCTACCAGAGAGGAAAGGAATAATGACAATGTGGTCTGAAGAATGGTAATAATCAAGCTGTTCTTATACCAGCTCAGATACCGGTCATCTTCTAAGAAGATCAGCTTATAGTTATTTAAGGTCATCTCATTAAAATTCATTTTAAAGGTCAGGCCTTCACTTAGCATTTCCTGTCCAGGTTTAAATGAGGTTATCAGCATGAAAAAAAACGGCGCTAAATAGATTAGACAGAGAACTATTAATACAATTAATGATAGGTTTGCTTCTTTTTTTTGTGGTTGAAAATTATTTCTCATCATTCACTAATTCTTCTTAAAAAAACCAAAAATTTTTAACTGGATTAGATTAACAATCATAATAATGATAAGTAACGTAATGCCAATGGCTGATGCAAAACCAAAATTATTTTAATTTAACCGGTCTGATAGATGTAGCCAACCAGGGTAAGGCCAATATCTCCAGGAGACCTGGAGGTCCAATAGGCAAAACTTTCTGCAAACATAGAAAATCCACCAAACACACTGATGGTTATGACAAAAATAATGACTGGTTTCAGAGATGGTAGGGTAATATGAAAAAATTTCTGTGTGCTATTAGCTCCGTCGATTTCTGCAGATTCATATAATTCCAGGGGAATTGCCTGTAGCCCGGCCAGAAAATAGACAATATTTACACCGGTCCACCTCCATACACACAACACAACCATGGCCAGCATCCCGGTCCATTTTCCCTGGAGCCAGGTAATTGGTTCCTTCCCAATAAGACTAATTAACTGGTTAAACAAAGCTGTTGGTTGTGTACCAAAAGCGAATCGGAAGAACATCCCGCCTACAATTACCGAAGTCAGTGCAGGCATGAATAAAGCAGAACGAAAGAAATTTCGTCCCCTCAGCATCTTATCATTTAAAAAGACAGCTAGAACCAGAGGCAAGGGGATTAAAATGGCAATAGTAAAAAAGGTATATAAAAAACTTACCCTTAATGCATTATAATAATGAGGATTCAGAAGATTACGATAGTTTTTAAAACCGACAAAGGTCACATCCCTGAATCCAGCAATATCTTGAAAACTCATCATCAAAGCGGAAATCATCGGGTAAAGAAAAAACATTAGAAAAGTAATTATAAAAGGCAATACAAAGATATAGGGGACTACCTGGACTGAATTGATGGAATGAATATTTTTTTTCATTCTAACCCTTTTTACCTTTTCCTGATGACTTGTATTTTTATATTCTCACTAACAGGAAGAATCTTTTTTTACAGGATTCCGCCCGGAAAGGCGGAATCCTGTGTATACCTGAAAGAAGGATTGCATTATTTGTATAATGCTTTCCTTATTCCTTATTGCATTGCCTTTAGTTCATTGGCAATTTGAGTCAGCACTTCTTTAGGAGTTGCGCTTCGTTCGGCAATGGTTCTAAAACACGCCTCTGATTTAAGCAGATTAATGGCGGCCGGATAGATTTCAGTAATCACTGTAGGATTAATTTCATCTTTCACTTCCAGTAGTACATTAAAGAGATCGGTGCCATTCTCGAAATATTCAGTGAATATATTGGGTGCAGTAATCTCCGGGGCATCCCACACATCCCATCTTAAAGGATCAAAACCAAGTACAGTATACGTTTTGATGGTTCCTTCTCTAGTCAATTTAGCGAATTCCAGGAAGTCTTTCGCCAGCTCCGGATTCTTACACTGGTTGGTAATAGACGTACCGGTACCTCCCATACCTGCAGATCTCGCTCCCCCCACTGTCCAGGCAGGAGCAGGAGCGACTGTTATTTTTCCTTTCAGGTCAGGCATATAATCTGTAAAGCGGTTCAAGTACCAGAAAGGCATCTCCAGAGAAGCAGCTCCTCCTTTATTCATAAAAGCCCAGAATTCTTCTGAATGAGTAAATCCACCGGGATAAGCTATGGCAATTTTATCCACATTAACCCAGTCAGAAAGGGTTTGTAATATATCGATATTGGTCTGATTGTCCAGAATTACTTTACCATCAGAAGCGAAAATATCGGACCCAGCTTTAATCATTTTTTGATAGAAGGTCCAGTGTTCGGTCACTTCTACTACGGTAAAGGGTATCCCGGTTTTAGCGACTACCTTTTTCCCTGCCTCTTCATAATCGGCAATGGTCTTAATATCAGCGATGTTCACACTGGCTTGATCCAGTATATCGGTATTGTAGTACATGACCGTTGCTCCCACATGATAATCAATTCCATAATAATTTCCATCTTTGGCATAACTTTCAAATCGACCCATAATCAATTTATCTTTTATCGGCTCTATAATATCGTTTAAAGGAACAAAAGCGGGCTTGCTTCCTTTGAGATAATTGGCATACATACTAATTTCAATATCAGCCAGATCCGGCGCACCTTTACCGGATTGCAGGGCAATCAAGAGATTGTTATGCATATCTTCATAGGGATATACGGTACCTTCAAATTTAATCTGTCTGTCCGGATTCTGCTTATTCCAGTTTTCAACAGCATCCATTAAAAATCGGTTATGACTTTCCTGGAAGGTCCAGAAGGTTAAGGTTGTTGGTTGACCCTGGGAGAAAGTATGGCAGTTACCATAAGAAGCACAAAAATCAAGGTGGTTAAAAATAAAAATAAACGTTTCATATTTTACTCTTTTTTATTCTCTAAAACAGAGATTTTTTTAAGAAAAATACATAACACAAACTTCTAATTTCTATACCCATCACCTCCCCTCCAGTGACGATTCAGAACCTGTCTGTAAGTATCTTTATTTTAATATAACGCAGGATTTATTTTCTTTTGTTTAGTTAATGCTATCGTAGAAATCTGTCTAAAGAACAATTTGAAAAGGAATAAATGTCCAAATCTTTCATCATCTATTATAGCGGTTATTTTATAAGCGTAATTCTATAAAACTTTATAAATTTCCATATATACGGACAACCGTACAACTATATTATATATTTTATTAATTTGTCTAGAGATTTTTTAAAATTATCATAGTTAATTTAAAATAGCTTTTTTACCATTTTCCCCACTCATTCCAGGTAAAAATAAATATTCATGAGAAGTTCGGATAATTATTTTATTCTTTACTGAATTGAAAAACGATGAATGGTAACATGATGATAGGTCTGTTCAGGATATAAAACTGGAGAAGGAAATTGGGGTTCATTTATTGAATTGGGGAAGTATTCAGTCTCTAGGCATAAAGCACCATACTTCTGAAATAATACACCTCCTGCTCCTCTTATATCCGAGAGAAAGTTTCCGGTATAAAACTGAATAGCGGGTTTGGTAGTAAAGATTTCCATAGATCGACCACTTTCTGGTTCATAAAGTTGAGCAGCCAGCTTTAGCTCATTACTTAAGGAGGTAAGTACAAAACAATGGTCATAGCCATTCGCCAGCTGATGAAAATCTCTGCCAATTAACTTGGGGCTGGTAAAATCCAGAGGGGTATCATAAACACTCCTGATTTCTCCAGTGGGAATTAAATCTTCATTGCTGGGCAGGTACTTATTACCTTTTATGGTTAACTGGTGCTGCATAACCGTCCCAGAACCTGCACCGGCTAAATTCCAATAGGTATGATTAGTTAGATTTACAATGGTAGGTTTATCTGTGCGAGCAGAGTATTCAATCTTCAACTCATTATCTTCGTTTAAACTATATTCTACCTCGACCTGTAAATTGCCTGGGTATCCCTCTTCTTCATCCGGACTGAGATAAGAGAATTTTACTCCTGCTAAATCACCCTCCTCAAAGCTTTCCGCCTGCCAGATTACTTTATCAAACCCTTTGTCACCTCCATGGAGGTGATTTATACCCTTCTCATTACAGGCAAGTTGATAATTAAATCCTTCTAACTGAAAGACTCCCCGGGCAATTCGATTGGCAAACCGTCCTATGGTGGCACCAAAATAAAACTTATGTTCTAAATATTGGAGAAGATTATCAAAACCGAGAGTAATTTCCTGAGGATTACCTTTCCGATCAGGCATCCTGAGCGAGACTAAAGTACCCCCTCGAGTTATCACGGCAGCACTAATCCCTCGGGAGTTTTCCATAGTGAACTTTTTTACCTCTTCTCCTTGGGGAGTTATTCCAAATAACTCATCCTTTATCTTCATTTCTATTCCCTCCAGAATGATTTACTTGTAGATAAAATTATCTTTAATAACTTCTTTTAAGAACCGATTATTAATCTCTCTAGCTCTAATGGTTCCAGATAGGTTCCTTCTTGGTAAGCCCTCATATTTCCCCCAGATATTTCGTCAATTAAAATTATCTGCTGCTTATCCTTCTCTCGACCAAATTCAAGTTTAAGATCATAGAGTTCTATCCCCTTGCTGGCTAATTCTTCTTTGATTATTTTCCCAATCTTTCTGGTCAGCTCCTTTAATATTTTATATTCCTCTTTAGAAAGTATCCCCAGTGCTTCCAGAGTGTCTTCGGTTATCAGGGGGTCATTTCTTGCATCATCTTTCAGAGTAAACTCTACCAGGACATCTAAAGGTCTTCCTTCTTCTATATAACTACCATAACGCCGAAAAAAACTACCTACTGCTCTATATCGACAGATAACCTCCAGTCCCTTTCCAAATACTTCCGCTGGCTTTACCTTCAAAGTATTCTGCTGGAGATTGGCCTCCAAATAATGAGTGGGTATGCCTTTTCGCTCCAGGATTTCAAAGAAAAATTTAGTTAATTTTAAGGCAGCCTTCCCTGCTCCGGGAATGGTTAAACCCACTGTATTTGCTCCAGGATCAAATACGCCGTTCTCCCCGGTTACCTCATCCTTAAATTTTAAAAGATAATTTCCATCTTCTAAAAGATAAACATCTTTGGTTTTTCCCTGATAAATAAGTTTCATTTTTACCTTCCTTATACTTATTGATTATTCCTTTTGAATATATTGAATATTATCTTCATCAATTTCTAAATATACTTCTCCCTCTAAAAATTCTTTAGGGGCATAATCTTCCACGATAATCTCTTGGCCATCTGGCGTCTGGATCCAGTAGCGAATAATCTTCCCCAGATAACTATTCTGCCAAATAATTCCTTTCCAGAGATTAAATACTGATTTTTCAGGTTTGTTTTTATGGATTTTAATATCCTCCGGCCGGATGCTGATCAAGATTTTCTCGCCAGATGATAAATCTGCTCCTTCCACCCTGTTCATTAAGAGCTTGTTTTGATTAGCCTTTACTAAAATTTTCTCTTTCTCCATTCTTTCAATAAACACCTCTAAAAAATTCTTCATCCCGATAAAATCAGCTACAAATTTGTTCCGGGGGGAATTATAAATTTCTCTGGGAGTCCCAATCTGTTGAATTCTTCCTGCCTCCATTACCACCACTGTATCGGACATAGAAAGAGCTTCTTCTTGGTCATGGGTAACATAAATAGTAGTAATGTTCAATTTCTTCTGAATTTGTTTAATTTCATTTCTTACACTTATTCGAAGCTTGGCATCCAGATTAGATAGGGGCTCATCCATCAGCAGGACCTCAGGCTCCAGGATAATCGTACGACCCAGGGCTACCCTTTGTTGCTGCCCTCCACTTAATTGAGAAATCATCTGTTCTTCTTTTCCTTCCAATCCAATAAATCTTAAAATATTTTTCACCCTTTCCTCAATTTCCTTACGCGGTAATTTTTTAAGATATAGACCATAAGCTAAATTATTAAATACATTCATATGAGGAAACAGGGCATAGGATTGAAAAACCATTCCTACTTTCCTTTTATGAGCAGGGAGGTCATTGATTAATTGATCATTGATAAAGATCTCGCCACTATCCTCCTTTACAAAGCCAGCAATAATCCTTAAGGTGGTTGTTTTGCCGCAGCCGGAAGGACCTAATAGGGTGGTAAAGTTTCCTCTTTCTACCTCTAAATTAAAATCTTTGACTGCATCAGTATCTCCGTATTTTTTGTTTAAATCTCGAATCTTGATGTGCAAATCCTTCATTTATATTCCTCTTTGAGAAAAGAGATTAACCTCCTTCCCTAAAAATAATTGAGTAAGAAAGATTACCAGTAAAGCAATACTAAAGAGAGCAATACAGATGGCAATAGCTGGTCCAAGTTCAGCATATTGAATTAGACTTAAAATTTCAGCAGTGGCAGTACTTTTGCCTGGGGAAATTAAAAAGATAACAATACTTAAATTAGTGATAGATCGTAAAAATCCCATGATAAAGCCAGAAAAAAAAGGAAGATGGAGCAAAGGAAAAATAATATCTTTGAATACTCTTAAAGGATTGGCTCCTAAATTAATTGCTCCTTCTTCAATCTCATTGCCAATTTGAGTTAGATTGGCAGTACAGGACTGGTATCCTAAAGGAATATTCCAGACCATCAATCCCAGGACAATAATAAATGACGTACCGGTTAAAAGTAAAGGAGGACGATTAAAAGCCAGGAGAAACCCTACCCCCAGGAATATTCCGGGAATGGCGGCAGGTAAAATCACCAGAAAATCCAGTATCTTTTTCCCTAAAAAACTCTTTCCATAAATAAAATAGCTGGCCAATACGGAAAAAAGTGCCGCGCCTCCTCCAGCAAAAAGACCATATCTAATACTATTATAAAGACTGCTTATTTTAGTCCCGAAAAGGATATTCCAGTGCTGTACTGAAAAGGTCCAGTCAACACCCCAGGTTCTGGTAAAAGATCCAATAAACAGAATACCATAGACTAAAATGATAATAGAGACAATAAAAAAACACAGGAAAAAGAGTATCCATCTGGTTACTTTCCCTACTAATGGTTTTTCCAGACCACTGCCCTTTCCGGTTACGGTTACAAAAGACTTACTACCCAGTATTTTGCGATTGATGATAAATAACAGAAAGGTGGGAATTAATAAAACAGCAGAAAGACCGGTTGCTCCAGTTAAATCATAATGTCCGCTGATTCTTCCATAAATTTCTGTAGGTAAAACCGGCCAGTTACCAGCTATGACTATGGGGTTACCAAAATCAGCCAGGACATAGATGGCTACTAAAATAGCAGAATTCAATATTCCTGGTAAGGCCAGAGGAAGGGTAATGGTTTTAAAAACATGAAATCCATCAGCTCCTGCATTCTTAGCCGCAAATTCCAGAGCAGGGTCAATCTCTTTTAAGACACTATCAATGATTAAATAAGAATAAGGAAAAAAGGCGATACTCTGGACTAACCACAATCCTTTCCACCCGTAAATACTCCAGTTAAGTTTGAATAATTCATAGGTGATTAAACCTCGCCTTCCGAATAACAAAATCCAGGCTAAAGCAACTACAAAAGGAGGAGATAATAGAGGAAGAACCGGGACAAAACGAAAGGTCCTTTTCCAGGGTATATCAGAATATTCCAGGGTATAAGCATATAAAAATCCAAAGATAGTAGCCGTTAGCGTAGACATCATAGTAATAAATAAACTGTTTTTGATAGCCCTTATCGATCTGGCTCGACTCAATATAGTGCCATAATCTTCCAGGGAGGGATAAACAAAAACCTTTAATACCGGCAAGACCACAAACAATACCAGTATTACACCAAGAATAAAAATAATTAGATAAATACTATTTATTTTAAAAATCCGTTCTTTTAAATTCATTTTTGAAAAATATCTTCAAAGTATTAAAAATATTCAGGCGGCATTAAAACGCCGCCTGATTTCTCATCAATCGTTAATTTATTTGGTAATTACTTCTTCCCATACACCCAGTAAACGTTCTCGGTTGGCAATGGCCCAGGCTCGATCATATTTTACCAATACTACTCCTTTTATATCAGGAGAATTAGGGGGCGAGACCACTCCAGGTCTGGTAGGATATCTCTTGGCACCTACGGTGGCATTTATTTCTTGAGATCTTCCAGAGATGACAAAATCGACAAATTTTACTGCTGCTTCAGGATTGGGGCCACCTTTAATAGCGCTTACGCTACCAATTTCGAACCCGGTATAAGGAGGAACAATCAATTCAACCGGCAATCCCTGCTCTACAGAAACCAGAATATCATGAGCCCAGGACATACCCACCACATATTCTCCCTGGGCAGTCAGGGTAATAGGTTCGGTGGCTTTAGCCATATAAAGGTCTACATTCTGATCAAACTTACGGAACCAGTTCCAGGCAGCTCTTTCTCCTTCTGCCAGAGCAGCTTGTCCTTCAAATCCAAAGAAATTAGCCAGCTCAGCAAATCTAAAGATCTGAGTGGCAATAAAGATATAAGCTCCACCACTGGTAGCAGGACCGGAAGATACTATGTGACCTTTCCATTCAGGAGCTAATAAATCATCCCAGGTTTTGGGTGGTAAAGTTCCAGGCAATTCTCTTTGCAGCATCTCAGTATTTAATACTAATCCCAATAAACCCAGATACCAGCCAAAGTATTGCCCTTGGGGATCAATATATTGAGCAGGTATAAACTTAGCATTTTCCGGGGATATCCTGGCTAATAATCCTTCCTTGGCTAAATCTCCATGGACATCAGTGGAACCACCGATAAATACATCAGCTTGAGGACGATCTTTTTCTGCCTTTATTCTGACTGCCATTTCACCAGCTCCCCCTGAAACCCATTCTACTTCAATGCCGGTAGCACTTTTAAATTCACTGATAATGGCTTCCAAAGTGGGTGAATCTAAAGCAGCATACACTAACACCTTCTCCGCTGCTTGAACGGAAAAGCTAAATAAAAAAATAATCAAACTGACTAGTAAGATCAGGAAGAACGCTTTTTTCATTATACAAACCTCCTTAAAATCTTAAAAATCTTTTTAAAACGACTTTTATTTATAGATGTTCTGCTATCACTCCCTTCTCTTTTAATTTTTAATGAAATGAACGGGAAACTCAACGTTCTTCTAAAAAAGCTGGCTAATTTAAAAAAATTTCTTATTCCTTATTATCCACTCTTTTTATATTTTTTATTGAGAATTAGGAGGTATTACTAAAGAAGACCATAAATTTAAAGTTAGTCATATGCATCATTTTCTTTATTATAACATTATAAAAATATAATGTTAAATAAAAATTTTAATTGTCAACATCTACTCCGATAGATCCTACTATCAACCCTACCACCTCTTCATGGGTAGTCTTTGCGGTGATACGTTCAGCGACCTTTTGGCCTCTTCTCATTACCACTAACCGGGAGGCTACTGAAAATACATCCCGCATTTGGTGACTGATCACAATTACCGATACTCCCTGAGAGCTCAAGGTCCTTACTAGATTTAATACCTTCTCCTGTTCAACTACACCTAAGGCGGCAGTTGGTTCATCCATAATTAACAGCCTGGCATTCCAGTATATTGAGCGGGAAATTGCTACGGCTTGTCTTTGTCCACCGGAAAGATTAATAATTTTATTCTTTAAAGAAGGAATTTCAATTTCCAGACGATTTAATACTTTTTTAGATTCATTCAACATATAGTCATGATCCAGGACATCAATCAATCCTAAAAATTTTTTTAGTTTCTCTCTTCCTAAAAAAATATTAGAGTATACATTTAAGTTTTCTGCCAGAGCTAAATCCTGATATATAGTTTCTATGCCTATGCGGAGAGCTTCCATCGGATTATTAATTTTAATCCGCTTACTATCAAAATATATCTCACCTGCATCAGCATGATAAACCCCTGAAATAACTTTAATAAGGGTAGATTTTCCAGCTCCATTATCACCTACAATACCCACTACTTCTCCAGGGAATATCTTCATACTTACATTATCGACCGCTATCAATCCACCAAATCGTTTGGTTATATTTCGCACTTCTAATAATGGTTCCATCATAACCTCCTTATTTTACTTTTGGTCCCGGTAAATAAACTCAGGAGAAATTTGATCAATAATCACGGCGAAAATTAAAATACAACCAACTGCAATATGTAAATTATAAGTGGGGATGCTTAAATTAATCAACCCTACTTCCAGTGCTCCAATAATTAAAGCACCAATTACCGTGCCCATAATGGTCCCTTTCCCTCCATAGAGACTGGCGCCACCGATAACTACTGCCACCACTGAATCCAAAAGACGGGCACCACCAGCTGGTGCTCGACCGGTAATATATAATAAAACATACATCACCCCAGCTAAAGAGGCAAAGAATGAAGAAATCATATAGGTCTTAATCAAATGCGCTTTTACATTAATACCAGCTCTTTCAGCGGCATTAATATTCCCCCCAATAGCATAGGTATGATGACCAAACTTTGTTTTGGCCAGAATAAAAGCAAATATGCCAATAAAGATAAAAGTAACTATAGTGATATTGGGGACAATATAAATTAAGTCTTTCAGCTCCTGACGAGTTAAATTACCCGGTTTGATTAAGAAACTGAATATTTTTTGGGGTAGCCAATATATCAGATATCCGTGTCCTATAGAGCCCACCTTGGGTGGTAAATTATGAATAGGCACGTTTCCACAAATGATTTCTGCAATACCATAAGCAATGCCGTACATCCCGAAAGTAGCAATAAAAGGAGGAACTCTCCATTTTGCTACTAAGAATCCATTAATAAAACCAGGGATTAATCCGATCAATAATGCACTAAAGATGCCAATCGCAATAGCCCATTCCTGTGAAAATCCTTTCCCCCATAGTTCAACCATCACTTTCGCTGAAATCACTGAACTGAACCCGACCATAAAACCCACCGATAGGTCAATACCTCCAGTAATAATCACGAAAGTTTGCCCGGTAGCAAGAAGAAGAATAATAGTTGAAGAGATAAATATTTCTTGAATATTTTTCAGGCTGAAATAATTGGTTCCCACCAGACTAAAATAGATGATCTCGATAGCTAAAAAAAATAACGTCCATCTTCTTAATATATTCATACTTTTTTCTTTCAATCTTATCTGTCTAATCATTCTTTATAAACCAGCTCCGGGAAAAATTGGTCTATTAAAACTGCAATAATTAAAATATCTCCGATAGCAATGTAGCGATAAAAAATAGGCAAACCTATCATCATCAGGCCGTTATTTAAAGTCTCTATTAATAATACTCCCACCACAGTTCCCCAGATATTACCCTTTCCTCCAGTCAGACTGGCACCACCAATTATCACCGCAGCAATAGCAAATAATTCATAACTGGAAGTATACTGGGTATGTACACCCATATGTAACTTATAAACCAGCAACACTCCCGCACAGGAAGCTAAGAAAGAAGAAATAAGATATATTTTAATCAAATGTGAGGGTACATTAATTCCCGCCCTTATGGCAGCATTGACTTCATCACCAATAGCATAGGTATGCTGACCAAATCGCGTACGGGAAAGAATAAAGGAAAATATCATTAGTATAATAAAAATAATCAGAATAGTAATAGGAACAATCTTAATCAGGCTTAAGATATCAGCTCGCTCAGTTAATTCGGGCTTCCTCAGCAGGGAAAATCCTTCTTTCTGAGAAAAATACGCTAAAAATGCATTACCAAAATTTCTTACCTCTAAGGGTAAAAAACCAATGGGAAATCCACCACAAAGACGCCAGGCCAGGCCATTAGCAATACCCCACATTCCCAGGGTTGCGATAAAGGGGGGGACACGCAAACGAGCCACTAAAAAACCATTAACCAGACCAGGGATCAAACCCAGAAGTAATCCGGTCAGAGAGCCAGTTAACATACTTATTAAAGGAGCATAACCCGCGGCAGTCATATCGCGCATAATAATTGCTGTGCTAACACACACAAAACCCATCACAAAACCAATGGAAAGATCAATTCCACCACTGATAATAACAAAGGTCTCTCCAGTAGCCAGTAGCAAAAGAGAACTGCACCCCAGCAGTATATTATTAAAATTATTGATGCTAAAAAAATTTTCCCCCCGAAGGCTAAAGATAAAAAATAAAAGGATTAAAAAAAAGAAAGACCAGTGACGACCAATAAAATAAATTACCAGATTTTTCCTGCGGTTTTGTTCATTATTAATAATTAATCGAGAGGATGATTTCATATCATTCATTAAATTATTTATATATTTGATTAACTTAAGCGACAGAGAATTTAATATTCTCTGTCGCTTTTATCTTTTGTTTTACTGGGAAAATTAATCACTACCTTATTATTTATTTGTAGATATACTGTTGGGCTTCTGGATCATTAACATTCTCCTTGGTAAAGATAAAGAATCCAGGGATTACCTTTTTAGGTAGTTCTGCTCCTTCTTTAATATGTTTTACCCCCCACTCTACGCAAAGAGAACCCATCTGGGCAGGCATCTGGGCTAAAATTAAATCTATTTCACCTCTTTTTAATGCCTCAATTAAAGTCTCGGTAGCATCCCAGGTAGCAATTTTCACTGCCCCTTGTAGACCGGCACTAACTACTGCCTGATAGGCTCCCTGAGCACTGAAAACATTAACTCCAAAGACAGCTGCTAGATCAGGATGTTTCTGTAAAGCAGCGCTGACTTGAGCAGCAGCAGTTTCCTGAACATCCAGACAATATTCTACACCAACCAGTTCCATATTCGGAAAAATCTTAAGACCAGCTTTAAACCCAAGTTCCCGATTAATAACACTAGAGGTATCCGGATTGGTATTCTCCAAAAAGACCTTTCCTTTCCCTCCCAACATAATGGCTAATTGCCCGGCAACCACCTGACCACCTAAAAAGTTATCCGTACCGATATAAGAAAGCGGGAAGCTATATTCACTTGGTTTTGAATAATCACCATCTCCAATATAAGTATCCACTGTGATAACCGGGATTCCGCTATCATGAATTTCTTTTAGAACTGGAATTAATGCTTCGGTAGAAGTGGGAGCGGTAAAGAGCAGATCAATATCCCCTCTGGCCACCAAAGCTTTTAGAATAGGAACCTGATATTCCGGGCCCCAGGCCTTGGGATATTCGCCAATTAATAACTCCACTCCTAATTCCGCTGCTTTTGCTTTAGCACCCTTCTCCATAGTAAAGTAAAAGGGATCTGCAATACCAGGCATAAAGGCAAATCTAAGTTGAGCTGCACAGGTTATAGTTACCAACAAGATAAGTAAAGATATTATCAGTAAACGAATAGAGAAGCTCCTCATTTTTTTTCCCTCCTAAATTTAAAATATTTATATTTTAGTAATTTACCCAAAAAGAGCTTAGAAGATTTTTAATATTCACCTCCTTTTTACTCTTAAGGTTTTTGCTTTATTCGCTTTCTCCTTATTCTCTGAAAATATCAACTTACACTACCGGTGGTAATTTGAATATAGGATCACATCTCTCTGCTTTTTTGTTCTAACCATCGGATAATAGCATAAATACTCGCCCCTATAGTCACTGCGTCGGAAGAAATACCGGTATATCTTATATCCACTTTTTGATTTCCAAAAAGATAGTGAGAAACAAATTGTCGAATAGACTGAATAAATGGATTCCCCAAAACAGCCATTTTCCCCCCGATAAAAACTGTCTGTGGGCCTATCATATGAATCGCATTCACTATCGCAGAGCCAATCCAGGAAGCAAATTGATTTATAATTTCCCGGGCTACCATATTGTCTTTTTCATTACCTAGCAGTAATTCTCTAATCTCCTGTACATTATTGACCCTTAAACCTTTTTCCTGAAACTTCTCCAGTAATATATCCACACCAGCAATGTCTTCTAAATAGTAAAATCTTCCTTTATCAAAACAGAGAAAATGACCTATCTCTCCCACATAATCATAAGTTCCCTGATAAAGTTCATCTTCAATAACTACTCCGGCACCAATTCCTTCATCTATAATTAAGCGAATGAAATTTCGGATATCTTTTCCATCTCCCAACCATTTCTCAGCTAAAGCACCTACGCTGGCATCGTTTTCAATCCATACCGGAATCTGATATTTTTTTTCAATCATTTCTTTTAAGGGTACATCTTTCCATCCCTGGAATTTAGGAGGTTGTTTTACAATTCCATTCTTAATGTCCAGTGGTCCAGGAATACCTACCCCTATGGCACCAACCTTTATGTTCTTAGTATGGGCTGAATAGAGTAACTTATCTACATTCAGAAATACGCTTTTCATAATACTTTCCGGACCTAAATTCTTATAATCTTCACCTTTATTTTTAATAATAATTCTCATTCGGGCATCCATCAGTAAGGTATCTACCCTTTTCCTGCCTAGATGAATTCCAATAGCATAAACTGCATTAGAACAAATATGTAATGGATAAGGAGACTTTCCGATATTTCCAGTGGCAATTTGGTCTGATTCCTCTACAATTTTTATTTCCTGTAATTTTTTGATAATATCCGAGATGGTTGTTTTAGTCAGGCCAGTTAAACGGGACATTTCTGCTCTGGAAATCCCATCTTTTTTCATCAGGAGTTGTAATATGGTAGAGACATTTCTAATTCTGCTATCTTCGGGTTTTAATATTAACATTGAATAACCTATTTTTAGTTAGTAAACTTTACTTACTAAATATTATAATCTATTTGATTTTCAATGTCAATAACATTTTTTTAATCTGTTTCTGGCGAACTTATCCCTCAATTCCCTCCTGAAAATACTCTTCTCTCAAGAATCTTGGCAATCTAAGTCCAGTGCAAACCTCCTGGGTAAGAATTTTTTCCACATAAATTTATAAAGATAATCATTTATAAAGATAATCAACAATATTATTTTAATCCAGGCTGATTCTCTTAATCCGGGGATCGGTAAATACATCACTGGCATCGTCACTAGAAGAAGAGAATTCGGAAATCACTGCTCCCTCCTTTCCTGCCTGAAACCAGTGAAGGGTATTCTTATCGATAGTATATTGTTGTCCTGGTTTTAAAATAATCTCATGGAACACGGTATAATAAGCTTCCTCACCCGAGGGGGGATGGACTGCTGGTTTTCTAGTTTTCTTTCCTTCCGTATAAAGATATACCACACCATATCTACAACGGAAGGTTTCTTTCTTACCTTCCTGACCATCATGGTCAGGGTGTCTGTGCTCAGGACAGGTTTGATTGGGAAACAAAACTATTTCTTTAGCACAGTATCGGTCATTATTCACATATACTACCAGTACCAAGCCAGTTCTTTCAAAATCGTCTAAACCTAAATCGGCAATTTCCATATTCTTTATTTCTTGTTCAGATAGAACTATTCCTGCTTTTTTATAATATTCCAGTGCTTTTATTTTTATCTTCTCTTTGTTCTCCTTCTTCATTTTGAAACCTTCCCTCTATTGATTTATTAATTCAATAATTTATTACTTATCAACATATACTTTAAACACCATTAGAGTTACATTTTTCCCACAACTGATGATCGGGAAGCCACTCCCATCCTTTGGTAGATAATAAAGGGGGCACTTTTTTCCATCTCCTCCTCATCCTTTCTTTAATTTCCTTAATCGACTTTATTCCACTGGTGGCATCTCTGGCTTCCACACAACATGCCCCGGTAGCTGTAGCAATATTTATAGCTTCTTCTGGAGTGGAACCCTGGATGATTTGAGAGAGAAAACCGGCAATGGTCGCATCCCCTGCTCCCGTAGTTCCTATCACCCTTGTTTCAAAACAGGTTGAATATAACTGTCTTAAGGACCATTTTTGTGATTCAATACCCATAGAAGACAAGTAAAAATTATTGTTCAGTTTACTAGTTCGTAAAAATAAACCAGCCTTACCCAACTTTATCATTACCAGAGACACGCCACAATCTATTAATTCCCTACTTAATTCTGATACTCCATCAAGAGTCAAAACTTTTTGCCCGCTAATCCATTGTGGATAATCTTTTTTATTCCACATATAAAGAAGTTCATCAAGGCTAGGTGCAAAAATATCCACATAGGGTAGAACTTTTTTTAATAACTTTCTCCAGTCAATTCTTCCCGATGGTGTCTCGGGATCAGGCATAGCCATATCCAGACTGGTGATCATCCCCAAACTACGGACTTTAGAAAACATCTGCACCAGTTCTTCACCATCATTTTGATAAAATCTTTTCATCAAAGGTGGATAACCAAAGTGAAATAAACGGGCACTTTTAATAAGGTCATAAGGAATATCACTTGCTTGAAAAGTATCATTACTGCCGGGGTAATGCAAAAAGATACGGTCGGTATCTGGCGGATTCAATACAATAGTATAAGAAGAAGAGTCATCATGGCTGATAATCATGTATTTTTCAAATTCAATATTTTCCCGGTGCAATATTTCTAAAATGACCTTCCCAAAGAGATCTTTCCCGATCTTTCCCAGCAAGATAGGTTCAATTCCCAATCGATATAAAGCCAAGCCGGTATTAGCCACCGAGCCACCAGTGCTGATATTTACACCAGACATTTCCAGAATATGACCTGGCACCAGATTCTCTATTCCCCCGGAAAACCAGGAAGGAATTATATCCAGACAAATATGGCCACATACTACAATATCCATTACCTATCTTTTCTCCTTCTTTTTATTACTTTCTTGTCTATTTTTAAAAATTCTAATCTGTTCTCTTAATTGAGGGGAATACTCTGGAACAGCCCCGGATTGACTGGCTACGAATGCACTTACCTGACTGGCAAACCTCCCGGATTCTTCAAGATCCCCACCGACTAAGAAGGAAAATAAGAAAGCAGCACTATAACTATCACCCGCTCCCACCGTATCCTGGACCTTTATTTTTATACCTGGAATAGAATAATAATTATTTCCATCATAGATTAGGGAACCCTTCTCCCCCATAGTCAGGCACAAGACTCTTAGATTATACTTAGAAAATATGGCCGGAAAGAAATCTTTCCTGCAGTAGACCTTGCCAAATAATAAATCAGAAAGATCAGTAGCTTCTTCTTCATTCAGTTTTAAGATAGTACTAAAATGTAAAGATTGCTCAATCCAATCCCTATGGTAGAAGTTCTGTCGAAGATTGACATCATAAAAAACCTGTTCACAGGATAAACGTGATAATAATTCATAAAGAAGACTTCGATTAGATTTCGAACGCTGAGCTAAGGTTCCAAAACAGAAGGCATTCCAGGTTTCTTTTAATAGATTATTTTTTAGATCTTCACTTAAAACAATTCTATCCCAGGCTACCTCTTCTTGTATGGTATATTGGGGATGCCCATTCCCGTTTAAATAAACCTCAACCTTACCGGTTGGTAAATATGGATCGGTGATTATATAACGGATATCAAGTCCATATCTTTTAGCAATTCTCAATGCTGCCCGACCTAATCTGTCTCTCCCTACCGCAGAAAGGTAAGTCGACTTAATCCCCATTTTAGCCAGATGACTGGCTAAGTTAAAGGGAGCCCCTCCAATATATGGTTTTCCTTCAATAATATCCCACAATAACTCGCCAAAAGAGAGCACTTTCATTATTCTTTCCCTTTTTCTAAATATAAAAATCTAAACTCTAAATTGGCTCAGCATTAGCCAGTAAATACCTTTCTGCCTGAGGAGACCATAACCCATTGTTTTCGGACAAAAGATCAGCCAGTCCTCTCATCATAAGTTCATCCTTTGCTCTTTGTGGTATATCGGCAAGGGCAATAAGGTCCATTTCGATATTGGTATAAATTAATTTCTTTCCACCGGGAATTCGGGGTAAATTAAGAGTTGTATCCACCACACAATTTAATCCTCCTATATGAGTAATCATAACTGCTGGATTAATTTGATTTTTTTCCATCATCTTCAGTGCTTCCATCATATCCTCGGTGTTCCCCCCACTACTTCCTACCAGATGGGTAGATAAATAATGAATATGGTAAAAATTTACGGTAGCAGTAAATTGAACATCTGTGGGACCGGCAAAAAAATTTAAACACCCATCCCTGGCTAATAAGGAATCGCCTAATTCAACCACTTCCCTGATAGGTGCCATAACAAATATGTCATCATACCCTTTTCCACCACTTAGGGAGAGTAATAATTCTTTCACTTTTTTTTCTTTTCGGGGATTAAGATAAATAAGTTGCACTCCCCTTTGCTCAGCTTCAGAAATAGAAAATATCTTTCCTGCTCTGGTCAATCGTTCATCATCTACATCTGTTATTACCAGTAATAACGGTCTCTTTTCCCGATGTAGGGCATAATCAAGCATGCCCAAACCCATTGGTCCAGCCCCTCCCATAATCAGCATATTTCCTTTTTCTTTTATCCCCATATAATGAACATATTTCCCAGGAGTAGTATGAAAACTGGTATGAAAAGCACCAATAATACAGGACATTGGTTCTGCTAAAGAACCCCCATAAAAAGCCTCACCCTTATAATGCAGCAAACAATTCATTTCCATTACCTGATTGGGGATAATGATGTAGGTGGCATCTCCCCCGATATAAGGAAAAGAATAACCAGGGGCATCCAGAGTTCCTCGATAATTCAAAGCCGGCTGAATGGCAAATTTTTCTCCCGGATGAAATTCATGTTGCCATTTTTTGCCTACCTCAATAATCTTCCCACAAAATTCATGTCCAATAATTACAGGATTTTCTTGTAAGTTTTTCGGTACACGTTGATGTTCTTCTCCCTGTATTGCCGCTTTATAGGAAGATGGACACAGACTATCAGAAATAACCTGAGCCAGGATTTCGTCATCCTGTAGAGGAGGTAATTCAAACTCTTCTAGCCGTAAATCATTTTTTCCATAAATTCTAACTGCTTTGGTCTTCATAAAACTGCTCCATTTTACTTCCTATCATTATCTTAACATAACCTGTCCACCAGTAACCGGGATGGCTTGACCGGTTTCATACTTTTGTCCAATAACATATAAAACTGCTTTCACTATATCCTCACCGTGACAACCTCGACCCATAGGCACTTTTGACTCATAGAATCGTCTTACATCATCAATAGTGCGAGCTCCAGGTACTTTACCACTTTTTAAATATTGTACGAAAAGACCATTTTGGGGATCAGACCAGAGAGGGCCTTCGAAAAAATTGCCAGGACATATGGCATTTACCTTAATATTATCCTCTAACAACTCTTTGGCAAAGCTCTGGGTCAAGCCTATTCCAGCAAACTTACTTCCAGCATAAGCACAATTTTTATAGGAACCTTCCAGGCCAGATTTCGAATTAATTTGAATAATATCAGTCCAGTAATCAGGATGTCCTTTGTTCTGCCAAGCCATCACCCGAGATACATATTTGGTACACAAAAAGTAACCAAAGTAATTTACCTTGTTCACATACTTAAAATCTTGATAATCCATTTCCTTAACACTTCCAGCTTTTAGTACTCCGGCATTATTTATAAAAACATCTATGCCACCTACATTTTTGACAATATCTTTCACCATTTCTTGAACTGATTGTTCATCAGTTACATCAACCCTCACTACTAAAGCACACTTCTTATTATAAAGATGGTTTAATTCTTCCACCAATTGTTCTGCACCATCTCTATTAATATCCGCCACAAATAAGAAGGCACCCAGTTTAACTAAACTTCTGACCAGGCAGGCACCAATTCCCTGAGCACCCCCGGTTACCACTACTACCTTTCCTTCCATATATCTATTTACTTTAAATTCAGGTTTGGTCTTGTTTTTAGGGTGAGCTGGGATAGATATTAATTCATTAAAAGGGTCATTTTGTATAACCAAGGATTCTGGATAGGTAGAGCCTGAAAATAATATCTTCTCCTTCCCTAATATAATAATCCGAGGATGATGTTTATGTCTTTCTATATATCGCCGATAATCTTGAGAAAGCCTTGCTACAACATCATTCTTCTTTTCTTCTAAAAATCTCCCCTCAATGAAAAGCTCAAAAATAAGGGGAGGATTTAATAATTTTCCCAGCTTAGAAAGTTCATCTATCTTTTGCTTGAGTTGCCAAATTTTGTCCGGATTCTCTTCATATTTAATGAATCTACTCTTTTCACCATCAAAACTAAGACCCCTGATAAAGGGAATAATGACTTCAGCTAATGAATTTTCCATAAAATCCTCCTGAGGTAAGGTTAATCCAGAGAATAATCAATCAATTTTTGAAAAACCATCGCTTCGGTTCGGTTAAATAGATTTAGATAAGATACTTTCCGAAGAATATGTTCTATACCCAAGGGTAATTCCTTTTCAATAAAATTCTTGTCTTCAGGAAACAACTGTCCATGTTCATCTTTTGCTCTGAATTGTAGAGCTGCTCTAAATATTTCTGCTTGCTCATCCCAATCAATATTATTCCTTTCAGCTAAAATTATGGAACCTATAATTCTTTCATTTTTATGCAATTTACGATAAAGATCACATCCCACACGGTAAATAGTGTCTTGAAGAGCTCTATTTTGGAACCTGGTAAGAAGATCCTCTATATGTATCTTTAAATCATTCATCAGTAAATCATCAGGGTAGGCTTGGTTTAGAGCCTGAGCAGACTGAAACATCACTCTTCTAATCTTATAATATATTTCACTGTTTTGTAACGGTTCATAAATATATTTAAAATCAGGTCGATAGTAATATCCTAGATAAGCAGTAGCAGAATGGCCCAAATTATGAATAAATAATTTTCGATCCACATAAGCTTGAATATTCTTTACTGGCAATAACTCGGGTAAATATGGAATCGGGTTTTTAAAAGCCTTTTTATCAACAATAAGTTGATTATAAGGTTCAGTAAAAAGAATTAGGGGATCAAGTTTGATTTTATCCTCGGGAACAATGGGTACCATTTTGCCAATACTGGTTTCCACTAATCCCACCAGATGATTAAGGGGAAAATCTTCTGGTAAAATTCTTTTTAATTTCCTACGGAGATACCGGGATACATAGCGTACATTTTCAGCAATAATAATATCCACAGGTGAATTACGAACCTTCTTCCACCTTAATAACAGGCCTTCAGCGATAAGGGGAAGAATCTTATCCAGAGCGTTCTTTCCGACTGCGGTACAAATAATATCAGCTTCGACAATTTCCTTTCTAATCAATTCTACATTGCTTGCCTCTATTGCTCTTACATCTCTAATCTGGATTGTTTTATCCGGGGCACCGTTTTGCTTTACAATAATATAGTATCCCCTTTGCTTATTTATTTTATTAACAAGTGCCTGATTTATATCCACAAAGACTACTTCGTATCCGGAAAGCGAAAATAATTGTCCTAGGAAGGCTCTACCAATTCTACCTGCTCCAAATTGAATCATTTTTTTATTTTTATTCATTAATTTTACCTGTATTATCTAAAGATATCCTGTAAAAAACCGGTAACAAATTATAATTAAATAGTCTTAAAATTTAAAAAGGCAATAAGTGTTCAACCTTTTCAGGATTAAAAGGATCAATTCTTCTACCAATAGAGCTATATAATTTAAGTCTATCCCTTAATGGTAGATTTTGTAAGGGATTCTCCTCATGAAAAAGAGCATAGCGTATATTATAATTAGCTAACTTCTCATGCGCAATTAAAGCCCAGGTCATATCGATTAAATGACGAAATTGTGGTTTTAGTATTTCAGGGCAATTAAAACTTTGTCTGGGTTGATTAATGTCCACTCCACTTATCTCCATAAAATGGTATTCCTGACAGAGTTTTTGCACTCGTTGCAATTGTTGTTCGGTATTGCGCGGGGGCATATAAGTTACTGCTCTAAAACCTATCTTTTTTATCTCAGCAAATAAGTCTTCCAGATAATCATCCTCAAACTTCTGACTCTTCTTATCGCCAGTAGGAGATTCTAGTACATCACCTAAATAGGCATAGGCAGGAATAGCATTTATGGAATGGGCAAAGTTTATTGCTTCATGAACGGAAATACACTCCTGAGAGTCAGGTTCTATATAAATATTTTCCATAAATGAACTCTTCAAAATTCCTAACAAATCATAAATATAGTTAGGATTATTAAGTTCCATTAAGTATGTTTTGATTTTTTCTGGAATAACTATTTTCAATTGGCCTTCCAAAAAATTAATTAGTCTTTTACCCTTTCCAATTTTTCGAACCAACTTGTTGGCTAGAGCAAAAAGAAGGTGCCTTTCAGTAATACTGCCACCCTCATCAGCTTTTGATATGGAAATAATATCCTGGGAATAATCAATTTTTTCAATGCCAAAATCAAGAAACATTTGATTCATTCTATTCACCATTAAAGAATTTCTTGCATGATGGCTTTTATTGATGGGCTTAAGAAACTCTTTAATTCTGTTAAACTGGCATTGTGCTATACCGTGAAGGGCAATATAGGCGATATTTTTTGAATCAGGATTATTTATTTGCCTTCCCTGCAGTCTGGTTTGATTGAAGTTAACCCTCATTTCAAAGCCTACTGTGGAAGCTATTCCTAATCTTTTACTGGCAAGTAATAATTCTTCACACCCGGCAATGGAATCATGATCCATAATACCAATAGTTTTAAGCCCAGCTTTCCAAGCCAGATAAGCAGCATAAGAAGGAGAATAAGGACTAAAAGAATAAATGGTGTGCACATGATTATTTACCTCCTCGCTTTCCTGACGAGTTATTTTCCCTTCTTTTATCAACCTGGCTATTTCTTCAATTGCTTGCAAACGATCTGTTTTAGCTGGATTATTTAATTTTTCTGTAAGATCAATTAAAATATCCATATAACCTTACTTTGAATCGTCCTTAATTAATTATTATATTTATTATAGAAAAATAATAGATATTTATATACCCATTTTGTTTCGCCGGATAATCTCTTCAATACTTTGTCTGGTAGAAACTTCATGTCCTGGAAGTGGACATATACGTTCATGGATGATATCAATAATCCATTCTTTCTGGGGGAAGAATATCTCTTCTAGTTCAGCAGAAGGAGTTATCCAATTTCTAGAACCTAATACTACAACTGGTCCGTCCAAATAGTCAAATACCAGTTGTTGGAGATTAGATGCTACTGTATGCAGAAAAGAGCCCCTTTCACAAGCATCTGAAGCTAATAATACTTTTCCGGTCTTTTGAGCAGAATCAATCAGTATCTGATAATCAAGCGGATTAATAAATCTCAAATCTATAACTTCAGCAGAGAGATGGTACTTTTCTTCTAACACCTGTGCTGCTTGTAAAACACGATATAGGGTAGCTCCGATAGTAATTATAGTGATATCCTTCCCTTTCCTTCTTATTATCGGTTCTCCCTCTTTGATTTCATAGTAACCAGAAGGAACCCCTTCTTTAACAAATTGTTCGCCAATATCATATAACCTTTGACTTTCGAAAAAGATAACCGGATCGGTTCCCCTCAAAGCCAGATTTAGCATGCCCTTGGCATCATAAGGAGTAGCCGGGAACATCACTTTTAAGCCCGGAATATGTGCTACTAAAGATGTCCAATCCTGGGAATGTTGCGCTCCATATTTACTACCTACCGAAACTCGAACTACCAGGGGCATATTTAACACACCAGCGGACATAGCCTGCCACTTGGAAATCTGGTTAAAAATTTCATCACCTGCTCTACCCATAAAATCACAGTACATCAATTCGACCACTACCCGCCCCCCGCTTAAAGCATAACCAGCACCTGACCCAACAATAGCTCCTTCTGAGATTGAGGTATTGAATAGGCGGTGATAAGGAAGCGATTCACTCAACCCGCGATATACTCCAAAGGCTCCACCCCATTCCCGGTTTTCTTCTCCATAAGCAACCATAGTAGGGTCCTGAGAAAAACGAAATAACATAGCTTCAAAGAGGGCATCCCGGTAGGTAAATTGACGCATTCTTGGTACTTCTTTTCCTTTTTCATCAAGAAAATAACGTTCTTTTTGAGCAATGCTCTGGACTCGCGAATTCTTATTTTCGGGTATCAGTAACTCAGGTTGGCCCTCACCCATTCTATCCATGCGCTGGTTGGAAAACATTACCTGCTCAATCAAATCACCATTTGGTCTAGGTGATATCTCTTCAGAAGTAACTAATTGAGTAATATGCTTTATCTTCTTTCTAACTCTTTCGATCATTTCTTGGCATTCTTCATTATTTAAGAGACCATATTTTTGTAGATATTTCTGATAACCTTCTAAACCATCAACTGCTTGCCAGCTTTCAATTTCTTCTTTAGTTCGGTAGGTACAAGGATCGGAAGGAGAATGACCAGAAAAACGATAGGTAATAGTATCCAGTAAGACCGGACCTTCTCCAGCTAATAAAATCTGTTTTTTTCTTTTAATAGCATCAGCAACTGCTAAAGGATTATATCCATCTACTCTCTCAGCATGCATGTTCTGAGGATTTACTCCTGATCCTACCCGGGCTAGATATTGAAAACCCATAGTTTCACCAGAGGTTTGTCCACCCATACCGTAAAAATTATTGAAAAAATTAAAAAGAATAGGAGGAGCTCCACCAATTTCTTTCTCCCAGAGGGTATGAAATTGTTCCATAGCAGCAAGGGTAATTGCCTCCCATACTGGCCCACATCCCATAGCACCATCACCTATACAACTTATTACAATACCTGGTTTTCTATTAATTCTCTTAAAAAGAGCTGCTCCTACACTGATATCTGCTGAACCACCTACTATCGCATTATTAGGCATACTACCAAAAGGAACAAAAAAGGCGTGCATAGAACCTCCCATTCCCCTATTAAAGCCATTTCTACGTCCAAATATTTCTGCTAATACTCCATACAAAATAAAATCCTCTACCAGATCAGAAAAGTCACCCTGATGATGTTTTTCCACTACTTTTAAACAGGAGCCATCCAGATAGTTTTGCATGACTTGCCCTAATTCTTTTTCTTCCAATTTTCTAGCGGCAGTAAAACACTTGGCCAAAATCTCTCCATGACTACGATGGGAACCAAAAAGATAATCATCTGGTTCTAAATTAAGACACATACCTACAGCTGCTGATTCCTGTCCCAAAGAGAGATGGGCAGGACCAGCATGTTTATAATTTATCCCCTCGTATGAACCTTTAGTTTTAATATTATCCAACATGGTTTCAAATTCTCGGATAATCAGCATATCATAATAGATTTTTTTTAAGGTTGATTCTCCATAAATATTTAATTCCTGCTTAATATCTGGCTGATATTGATTAAGGGGAATGTCATCAATATGAATATAACCTCTTTTCCGCACTTCTTTAGGGTCAATAAATAATGATTTAGGCATTTATATCACTCCTTCCCGTAGCAACCTCTATAAAGAAAAACATAATATAATAAACTTTTTTTTAATTATGGTTTCTCATCAGGTTGATAGGAAAAATTTTCTAAAATAGTAATCACCTGCTGCAAGAAACGGGCAGCGGGCGCTCCGTCGATAACTCTATGGTCAAAGGTAAGAGAAAGACCAATATAAGGTAAAAACTCAATAACCTTGTTTTGCTTAATTGGTCGTAGTTGTGGGCACCCGATACCAATAATTCCCGTCTGTGGGGTATTAAGAATGGGAGTAAAGTATTCAACCCCCAGGTTTCCTAAATTAGTTACCGTAAAGGTACCTCCTTCCAGGTCTTCAGGTTGAACACTTCTATCTATACATTGTTGGGTTAATTGCATTACTTTTAGGGCAAATTGTACTAGAGAATATTGCTCTGCTTTATGAATAACGGGTACTTTCAATCCTTCAGCAGTATCTACAGCAAAGCCTAAATGGACCTCTCTAAACTGGGTTATCATCCCCTCCTGAAAATAACTGTTTATGGCAGGGCTATTCTTCAATGCTTTAATAATTCCAAACATAATAAGATGATTAATATTGATATCTGGATAGGATAATGTTTCTTTTGTTTCTTTTAATTGAGCCCGATATTCCAGTATCCTTTTAGCTGAAAAAGAAGAATGTAAAGTTAATTGAGCTGAATTCTGGAGGGAAAGTAACATCCTCTCGGCGATAATTTTACGAATGCCTTTCATAGGAATTTTCTGATATGATTCAGCTTTTATTTTCTCCACCGGAGTAGGTATTGCCAGATGCTCCTTTTTTTGAATTGCCTCTTGAATATCTCGCTCTATAATCCTACCCTGAGGACCACTGCCCTGGATAGTAGAGATATCCAGATTTTTCATGAGGGCTAATTTATAGGCTCTGGGTGAAATTTTAATTTGCACACCCTTTTCAGTATTACCTTCCTCCTTTGGTTGAGCCTGAACTATCGTTTTACTATCTATCTCAGCACCCCCAGGTTTTTCTTTTTTAATTTCTTTTTCCCCTAAGAGATGTTTATATTCTTCTTCTGTTTCCCCAATAATAGCAATAGTTTCCATTACCGGCACTTCTTCACCTTGTTTATGTAATATCTTTAAAAGAATACCTGAAGCTGGAGATTCAATTTCGAAAGCTGCCTTATTAGTTTCAATCACACAGATAATTTCTCCCTTTTCTACCAGTTCTCCCTCTTTCTTTTTCCACTCTAGTATTATACAGCTTTCCTCAGAAAGACCCTTTTGTGGGACAATTACCCTAGTTACCATCCTTTCCACCCCCTATCATTTTTAGGTGCAAGTTGAAAAAACATGCCTGTATACTAGTCTGAATTTAATTATATCATTATTATATATTTTTTGATTTAATTACATGGCATAGAAAGAGTAGTATATTTCCTTCACTGGCTCTATGCATTGATAAGGATAATTTAATCGTTAGTAGAGGGGAGGTAATTATTGGTTTTCAGTTAAGACCATAAGATTTTTATTTTTAAATGATATTTCTTAATACTTAATAATGACTTATAGTCAATCACTATAATATTCTTCACGTCATAACGTCATAGGGTATACATTATAGGATATAGGCAATGCATATTACATGTAACTAAAGTGGCATTGCGACCTAACCCTCATCTAATGTTAAGAGCAAGTGTAACAATCTCATGCACTTATTTCTATATAAACTTTATACCACTACGCTATACTTTATTATAGTATACTATATATTATATTTATTTATAAAGTGGTCCAAAATTATGGCAGGCTCTAAAATCGGCACTTTCTAAATTCTCTGTCCCAAAGGCACTCCAGGCTTTAGGTCGGAAAATCTTCTCCGGGGGTATATTATGCATAGCCACTGGAATTCTTAATAAGGAAGCTAAAGTAATTAATTCTTTTCCAATATGCCCATAACTAATTGCTCCATGATTAGCCCCCCAAAAATTCATTACTGTATAAACATCTTGAAAGGCTCCTTTCCCGGTAATTCTAGGAGCAAACCAGGTAGTAGGCCAGGTAGGATCAGTTCTCTCGGTCAAAATATAGCTAATATCTTCAGGTAATTCCACTGTATATCCTTCCGCGATCTGTAGTACGGGGCCCAATCCCTTAATAAGATTAATCCGAGACATGGTTACCGGCATCTCACCCTGGGTCCAGAAAGTGGAAGAAAATCCTCCTCCCCGAAAATATTCTAAACTGGCCGGGCTCCAGCGAGTATTTTCCAGGCAGGCCAGGACATCCTCCATATTTATTTCCCAGAATTGCTTCATAACTGAATGACCATTTTCTTTCTGCTGTCCGGTGGCA
>Ga0067045_1028161_pt1 | contig 41114 bp, 38 predicted proteins | sample TerdegcTABiofilm_FD_59184 | JGI IMG/M metagenome (GOLD analysis project Ga0067045, IMG submission 59184) | Combined Assembly of (Gp0054472, Gp0054536) Wastewater bioreactor microbial communities from Singapore -Terephthalate degrading... | reverse complement strand
TTTCTACATTCCATTTTACTATTTCTGCCAATTTCTGTTCCGCATCCGCCAAAGTGCAAGGCAGATAACCTTTTTCTGCCAATTCACCGATATAATCCAGTCCTATGGCTGATTCCAAGGATTTCAACTCAATATTATGTTTGACCGCATATTGTACAAATGTTATGAGAATTTCCCTATCCTCTATCCCCAATTGCATAAAAAGCGGAGCGGCTTGCAGATTGATTCCTTCCAAAAGTGTTTCCCAATCAGCCAAGTTCTGTATTTTTACCCCTTCCGTGGAGATTTTATTACTCAAGGTAATATTTACAGCCGTCAAGCCCTGATTCAATTCTTTCAGCAGTTTTTTGTTTAGTATCTTCAGGTCTGTATCCGTATGGTTTTGAGCAATTAACCAGCCCTCGGTTAAAAAACGGAGGGGATTATTACCACGCACAAAAGGACTGCTTCCCGGTTGGCTCCCTAAAAAAGGAATACCTTCTATGTCTTCTTTACGATAGATTGGTTGCAGGGTTATTCCTTCCGTGGTTTTGGTTTTCAGAACTTTATCAAAGTCCGCACCTTTCAGTCCTGCTTGCACTACCTGCAGCCATTCCTCAAAACTGGGAGGAGGAAATTCCTGCAGCAGGTTTAACTTAATTTCACTGTCCACTGTTTTCTCCTTTTTTATATTAGATGAACGACATCCTTGTCGTTCCTGAATTTTTTAGCCACCGAAAATATATAAGCACGCAGATTTCGCCGATAACGCAGATTAAAAAAAGATAATAGGTCTGGGATGAACAGGATTAAAGGGATTTGAGAGATTTATTATATAGAATGGGTCTTGATAAAATAACAAGACGCCTTCTAATTATTTCATACCAGTCCTATCTTAATTATACATTTTTCATTGAACCTCTTATTCTCTTTGTAAAAATAAAATCTGCGAAATCTGCGTGCTACCATTTTACATTCTTCATTCTTGTATCAGCATCTGCACCGGTTTCATCCCATACGGTGAACCCTGCTGAATAGCATCCAGAATTGCTCCTCCTCCGGTGAAGAAATAATAGCTCGGGTCATTTTGTGCCTTGGTAAATATACCGGGAAGATATTCTTTAAAATCCTGAATTGTATCACCTCCACCAAAGAGTTTGATTGCTTTTGGGCATTGGTCAATCAATGAATACATAGCCATAGAACCTTCAGGATAAAGAGCTGTATAACCCATAACAGCATTCACAAAGATAGTTCCTGCTTCCTGAAACACCTTTTTAATTTCTTCCTGGGTAAAATTTTCAGCGCTTGCATCCAGAACATAATTTAGTTTCGTTCCCGGTGGAAGAGTTTTAATATCCAATTCCCTCGTCCCCTGTCTTTTTTCTATTCCCTCATTTTCTACAATTATAGGCAATTCCACTATTTTATCAAGGTAGTCCTTGCTATCAATGATAAACTGATTGGCAAATTCAATATCTTCTTTTGTAACACCTTCAATTTGGATTTTATATTTACTGCAAAGATACGCATTATAAATTACCCCTCCTAAAATCAGCTTATCGGCTATTTTTATCAGAGAGGAAAGAGGTCCTATTTTAGTATCAAACTTGGCTCCCGCCACGATAGCCAAAAAAGGACGCTGGGGCTCAAACACCTTATTTAAATTCGCTATTTCTTTCTGCATTAGCAATCCCGCATAAGCAGGAAGAAATTTGGCAATATTATAGGTGCTGCTATGCGCCTGCCAAGAACCGAAAGCATCGTTAATATAAACATCGGCATAGTTAGCTAAACTTTGGGCAAAAATATCGGCACTTTCATCTTTTGCCTCTTCCCCTTTAAACCAACGGGTATTAGGTAAATAAACAAAATCTGCTGCTCCCTTTTTTAATGCCTCAATCGCAATGCCTATAGGAGCTAAATCCGTTATTCCGATCTTGCTTTCCGCTTTACAATCCGGAATTAGACCCTGCAGTTGGAATTTATTCTCCAAATATTGAACTACAGGCAGAACAGAATCTCCTTCGGAAATGTTAATAATACCTGTCTTTTTATCAAAGGGTCTGCCTATATGTGTCATCAAAACAGGCAAACCCCCTTTTTTGTAAATATGCAGCAAGGTAGGAATTGTGGCATCAATGCGCATAGTATCCTTAATTATGCCATTTTTAACTACATTATGATCCATCCGCACTAAACAGACCTTACCTTTTAAATCGGCATCCAGCATATTAGCTATCTTGCTCATTTTCTGTATCTCCTTTTTATATAGTTAATTATATACTTTTAGAGATTAGAGTATTGTTTTGTATTATCAAATTGGATTTATATCTTAAAATGAGGTTATTCGTCAAGCTATTTCTCTCACAGATTTCACTGATTACGCAGATTTGATTTTAGAAACGAGGATTGCAAAAACAAAGCTTTGAAGATTTGAATATTAATAGGATAAATTTAGCATAGGGCTGAGAGCTGGGGACAGAGAAAAAAATAATAGGTCTGGAATGAATAGGATAAAAGGGATTTTAGGGATTATTAAATAGGAAAAACGACTTAAACTAACGGAGCTTACAAGTAATTTCACTTGGGTAGATAACATTTGTCGCTTGTTAACTTTCACCTGCCAGAAACTTATGTGGTATATATATCCCTTAATGGCTCTGGCGTTCAAAAATAAAATCTGCGTAATCTGCGAAATCTGCGTGAAAGAAAAAACGGAGGAACGCTCTCCTCCGCTTTTAGCTTTCACTATTTTACATTCTTCATTTTACCAGCGCAGCTTTCTTCACAAAGGTCTCTTTCCCGGCTTGCATCTTTACAAAATATATTCCCGTTCCGCAAGCACTACCGGAATTATCTGTGCCATCCCACAGCAATTTATATCTGTTCTTCTCTTGTTGCCCGAGGTTAAAACTACGCACTATCTGGCCGCGGTTATTGTATATTTCAATATTAACATTTGCCGGCTGATCAAGTTCATACATTATTGTAGCCGAGGGATTAAAAGGATTGGGATAAATTGAACGAATTCCCGTAACCAATGGAATTTCAGGAGTTCCATTATTACCATTACCACCAAAAGTTACACTCCTTGAACCGTAATAACTAACAACTCCATCAATATCCTGAATTTCCAACCAATAATAATATGTACCGGGTTCATAGAGTTCATTATCATTATATACATAAACCTGCTGCTGAGAAGTATTGCTTGCCGGAATTAAAGAACTAATCCTCAATGCCTCAGATAGGTTATTAACCGTTGCCCTATTTATATAGTAACCATTTACACCCGTTTCGGATTGTGTTGCCCACATCACGGTTATTCCACCCTGGGAATTAATATTTGCCGTAAAAGAGGATAATTCCACCGGTAGAGTAGCATCATTTTCATTTAAAACTATTGGAGTTCCATCTCCCCCTCTTGGATTTACTGTATTAGCTCCGCTGGGCCAAACACCATCACTATCTGTAGCTTGAGCATATAAATCACCATCGGAAAGATTTCTACTCTCAATACGTTTGATTCCGGAAAAACTTTTTGCGCCAACTGAATTAGGAATTATCACACCCCAAGCACCATCTACATTGTCTACATTGGTTCTATAGCTTCCAAGAATTGCAGTAATAGTAGATAAATCTAATCCATCATCCTCTATAATACTACCAGCTATAGGTCTTCCAGTTCCTTCTACATTGTCATAAACAAACACAAAGTTCTTTGCCGGTGACATTGATTTACCATATAAGAATGTTCCTTGATTAACATCATCCGATGTACCAAAATTTATCACCTTAATAGAATTAGCAGTAGTTAAACGCATAGCTACGCTTGATCCTCCCGCACCATCATTGAGCATAATTCTATAGTATAGATTATTCCCGGGAGTAAATCTATCATTACCTGATGGTTCCCCCATAAACCAACCGGTATAAGAACCATTGGCATTTGTAGTAAACTCAGAATATGTTCCGGCGGTGCTCATTCCTAATGTTGTATTGCGAGTAATAGTATTATCTGCATTAACAAACCAGCCAACACCAGCACCATTTGTTGATGCATTATCAGTAGAAACAACAAACTGTCCAAAATATCTATAAGTAGCACTCGCTGTTAGATTTTCTAATCTTAATCTGCAAGCCCAAGGTAAGCGTTGGTTATTTGTTCCATTTTTACCTTGTATATATTGAGGTAAAATAATTTCTACTATAGTAGGACCACTTGCTGTAGTCCAACTTACCTGAGGAACAGTTCCATCTGTCTTATAATTGATATTTGTTCCACTATTGGTATAGGGAAATATTTTGAAATAATAGGTAGTACTGCTGTTCAAATTGGAAAAAGTAGCTGTTTGCACACCTGCAGCTATATTTTTTACATAAGTTCCATCGTTTTCTGCTGTACCATCTACAGGATTAACAATATTACTATAATCACCAGTAGCTGCTTTAATCAGATAACCATCAGGAATAATGCTACCAGTTGCGTCAGTCCAGCTTAATGTAATTTGAGTTTTGGGATCTGTACCATTAGCGGCAGTAAAATTTGTACAATGATTACTCGGCTCTGGTTTACAGACAGTTCCACTGCAGGTTACTGTTTTAGATGTAGCACCTGTAGAACTTACTGTTATTGTCTCATTATTATAGTCACCTGCACTTAACCCGGCTTTCAAACGCACATAAATCGTGGTCTCGCTTACAGTGCCTCCACTTTGTGTTAGTGTTAAAGAAGAACTGAATGTTCCCCCACTGGTTTTAGAAATTTCATAATGTTGAGCAGGGCTTGTTGGCACCGTAATATTGATATCAGCTGTTAAATTAGAACCTTGAACCGTAAAGGTCTTCTCACTTGAAGGTCCGCTACCAAAAACATAACTAAAACCGGTAAGCGTTGCAGGATTTACTGTGACTGTTGGAGTGCCCCCACCTGCTACTGTAACACTAATATTATCAAAAAATGCTGTTTGATTAGCTGTAGTAGAACCTTGCCAATAACAACCCATATAGTCAAGGTTAGTAGATGAAGTATAAGTATTATCTATTGTTGTTCCTTGAGAAATTAATGTACCAGTAGTAGGGTCTGAGAATGCTGAGGATCCATCATTACGTAAAAATAATTCCCAAGTATCAGTGGAAGGACTATAGGTTACTTTTATGCTCAAATATTCAGCACCGAAATCAGTTAAACCACTTGTATTACTTGTTATTAAATTTGCAGATGAAGAAAGACCACTACTATATTTTATTAATCTTAATGGATCGGTACTCCCGCTTTGTCCTAAAGCTAAAGCATAACCAGTGCCAGCATTATTAGCAGTTGTTGAAGAACCTGCAAGTATGAATGCTACACCGTAATTTCCACTACCAAACCCTGCCGGATCAGTCCTTATTTGTCGTAAATTTACATACCACGTAACCAAACCGGGATTGGAAGATAAAGTTTTGTTATATGGAGAGGCAAATTGTCCTGTATTAGTATATGCAAGAACCCAACCAGCAAGATTAGTAGCTGAACCTACATCATTAGTCAACTCTAATATGCCATTAGTATTTCTTCTTGCGCCCCAATCATCACCACTTCTCGTGACATAGAAACTACTTGAACCTATTTGCCCGCTGGTAGTCCAAGTTGTACTTTGATTTGTAGAAAAATCATCGGAAAATACTGTTGTTTGAGCGCTAATTGATATTGTTATCATTACAAGCGTAAGAAAGATAAAAAGCTTTTTCATTTTTCTCTCCTTTTATTTATTATGAAAACAGAATATTATCATTTCATTCATAAGATACAGATAAAAAGTTCTCCAAATCTTGTCAAGCTTTTTTTTGGGGGGAATTTTCTCTTGCAAGCAATTATTTTACACAAATATGCGTTCTCACTTAATTTTTCAAATTGTATCACAATTTTTTCAAATCGGCGTTTTTGCTGACCTGCGATATCACGATTTTTTCAAAACGATATCACGATTTTTTCAAATGGAATTTCACGATTCTTTCAAATGGATTTCTTAAGGGAAAGCAGCGGAACAAGTTATGGATTTATAGATCACAAACTGATAAAACAGGGCTGAATCAGGGGAAAATATCACGATTTTTTCAACCGAATTTCGCATTGCATTGTATGACTTGCGATTATGGTGGGCTCACCTTCAATCTGACTGTTTATTGAGACATCTGTCTTTCTTATCATATTGAGCGGAAAGGACTTGACTACCTTTGCGAGGGGTGCAGAGTAGCCCCCATAAATTAACAGTCGGGTAACCGAGAAGGAGATCAAGATGACCAAGCAAAACAAGAATCACAAGGACCAAATAACGCTGGAGGAGATGGTAAAATCAGGCAGCCAACTTATTCTGAAGCATGACGATGGGACGGAACAGTTAGGAGAAGAATTAGCCAAGCAATCAGGCACATTGAAGTCAGGGGCAACAATGAAGGTAATCGAGATGGACAAAAGTGGCTTTGATAATGAGCCTACCAAGTCCGATTCCTACTCTGACGAATACCATTATAAGAACTGGTGGAATCAGTTCCGAGGCCCCTGGCTGCAGTCGGAGAAGATGACTGAGGAGGAGATCAAAACCAGAGTCGATGATGCCTGGGAATGCGGAGATTACAAGGAAGTGATCAATCTGATGGCGGAGTTGATCTGCCGCCTCGAAAAGAAACGATAATCAACATCTATCCAGTTCATTAACCCGGTTCTGCCGGGTTTTTCTATTGGGCATCATTTGGTAAGAGCAAGAAGTTTGTAGAAAGGATCAGTGGCGGTATAGACTTTGCTAATTCTGATCTTGACGGTAACCTGATTCCCTACGAGCACTACATCAGATATATATAGGAAGGCATCACACTGGTTAGTCAGAATAATATGGGGCAGCTCCTGATATTCTTTATTCAGGATGTGGGTGATGAACTTGTCTTGAGTAAGCTTGGCAGGGCTGCACTGGCTAATGTCTCCTACTCCCTTATCCTGATCCTGCAGCTCGTATTGCAGCTTGGAGAGTGATAGTAAGCCATTCTGCAGGTGTTCAGTTCCAATGGCTTCATTGGCGATCTTGGGGCCTGTAACCGCTCCATCCAAGATGTGATTACCAAAGATGCAGTTGTTCTGCAGACCTCGGGCATCGAGCTTGCCGATGGTGCAGGTCTTGCCGCTGAAATGACCTTGTTCATTACCAATGTTGTCCCAGAGTTCATAGAAGCCGCATTCTGATTCAGATTCAATGCTGATCTCGTAATAACCGGAGTTGGGAGTGTTCTCGATGAGCTGCTTGCCTTCTGACCAGGATTGACCAGGTCTAAGTAGACGGATATCTATTCCCGATTGAGGCTTCCTTTCGGTGCCTTCCATTGTATAATAGCTAATGGCGAACTTGTACATTTATGCTCCTGTGTGGATTCTTATTGCTTAGGTTTATGCTAAGTGTTGACCGGTAACTGTTTCATCAAAATCGGTGATAATGATAATGCTGAAGTCAATATAGCCGGGACTGCCTATGTATCTGGATTCCAGACTGAACTTGACTTTAGTGGGATACTCGTGCAGATCATCCGGGCACTTGGGGAGTTCAGAGATAGTGACAGGAAACTGGCTGCTAAAGCTGTTGTAGGCAGTGTATTCCAGATAGAGCTTGCCGGGACCGAGGAGGAAGTTCATTAGGCTGTAGTATTCGCTGGGTTCTAATACAGCTTCCAGATCGAAGGAGTCCTCTCGGTAGGCTTCCCTTCTATGGATAATGGTGGGATCGTAAACGTTCTTCTTTTCAATGCGGTACTTCTGAGAGGGGCTGTATTCTATCTGCCCATTAGGACAGAAGAAGTAATAGATGCCATCGTCAGCCCAGCGAATAAGCTTGAAGCCTTTTATAACAGCCATGCTTTCACCTTGTATTCATCATCTTGAAAGTTTCGCTCCAGTTCGGTTATGGCATAGATCTTATTCTGAATGCGTATCTTGGACTGGAGTGTAAGATTATATTTGGAGAGATTATCGATAACAGCTTCGCAGCTCCATTTGGAGTCGTGAAAGTCGATCAGATAGTCTTTGATTAAGCTCTGCAGTTGAGTAGTATCGCCTGCCAGGATATCCAGACAGTTGATCTCCGGCTTCTCCGGATTGCCCCGCTTAGTGACAAAACTGACTATATCGTCAGCATCGATATCGATTACGGCACTGGTATAGGCATCCTTATTCCTGAATACGATCTGGCCTTGGGGATTGCTGAAGATGGTGGCATTGTAAAGCATGAGCATAGCTTGCAGAGCCTTGATGTTATCAGTTTGCTCATCATTGTAGTTCTCATAAGACTTGCCCGGGAACAGCTTAGCCGGGAAAAGATTGCCATAGAAATGAGCTTCAATCCAGTGATTAATATAATGACCGCTGCCGTAGCTGCGTCCGTCTATTAATCCAGTTGAAGTTAAGCCACTATATAGGGTGCTCTCCGAGATACCGTTTTTAATATAGAAGCTTATGAACTCGTTGGTTGTATTTTCAAGGGAAGCCAGATCATCCACCCAGTCGGTCTTTTCATCATACTCAATCACAACAGGACAGATATTGTTGAAAAACTGGTAGATGCGTCCCCTATATCGGCCCTGATAGCGGGTAGCGGAAGGACTGGGATAAGTGGCTTTTATCACCTTTTTATAGGCAAAGATGAAGCTGATGCGGTTAGCTATGCTATCAATCCGATAGCCACAGAAAGGTCCCGGCCAGCCTGAGCTGTCATAGCTGTAAGTCCAACCTCCGGTAGGGTTGGGAAAGGCGAGCAGATCATCGAAGTCGATGTGGGCAATAGTGATGAGATCACCGTTACCTATGTTCAAAGTAGGCAGAGTGAACTGGTTGGAGTAGGGTATGTTGACTGGTATCTTCTGCTCGATATCCTGCAGGAAGTAAGCCAGTATCCAGTTAGGTTGATAACCCGCCGTTTGCGAATAGTAATGAGTGAGATCGGAGTAGAGGGAGAGCAGCTTGATCTTATCATAGCAGGTGATCTTGAGAATGCCGGAGGATATATCCAAGCATAGCTGGGAGGTATCGATAATGCCGGAGAAGAACAGGTTGTTATCCCGATAGACCTTGACCTCGAAATGGGAGATGTAGCGTTCATGCTCATTGTTACCACTGAGGATGTTATCTTCTATCCAGGCAGTGGGAAAGCACTCGAATACTAAACGCTTGGGTTCACGGCTGTAGTTGGAGACCGACTGTAGCTTATCGGCTGAGACGGATAGACTGATGATGGCTCTGTTGGCAGCAGTATCTACCAGGCTATGCTTGACCTGGTTATAATCGGAAGCATCTGTCTTGCCTTGAACAAAGTCAATCTTAAAGAGGTTAGGCATAGAACATCCTATGTATCATACTACACTTCACTTCTGATCATCTTCCCGGTATCGGCTATCTCCGAGACCTTAACCGGATCATTGGAGAGCGGATCGACGTTCACCTCGATGATAGGCTTGAAGTCTATCACCGTTTGCTTGAGTGAGACAACCTCGTCTTTCAGTGCAGCAATCAGGTCGATCAGGGTATTCATATTGCCTCCGGAAGAGATAGCTCCACCTGCGGCATAATATGAGCCCATACTGCTGGGAATAGGCACTGAAGGGGTTGGCATGCCGGCAAGAGCCAGCTTTACCTGCTCCAAAGGTGCGAAGTTGAGGAAGTCAAAAAAGTTCCTGCCCAGGGCCTTAACTCGATCCTTGGCAGTGACGTATTCGTCACCCTCGGCTTCTATTAGTATGCCTCCCTGGTTATGGGAAGGTCCGGTTAAGAGACCTCCGGTTGCTTTCTTCTCGAACTTGGTGGCACTGATCCTGGCGATGTTGGTCATACCGGCAGCTAACGCAGCTGCTGCAGCCGCCACTGCCAGTCCGGGTCCCACGACTGGAATACCGACCATTGACTTGTAAGCACCGATAGCGGCGGAGAAGGTATCCACATAGCCTTGAGCCATAGCCGAAGCCTTCCAGAGCTTGAAGCCACGTTCTGTGTCCTTGTCCTGTGCTGCAGCCAGATCACCGAAGATCTTGGAGGTGCCGCTGACTGCCTGAAGCTGGTAGTTGGTTCTAATGGTATTTAGAGTCTCCTGTTTCTGCCGCTCGATTTCTTCTTCAGTATAACCAGCTTCCAGCAGCTTTTCTTTCCTCTTATTATAGTATTTTTCTGCTTCCAGAAGCTGCTTGCTGTAGCTGTCACCCATGTTATCGAGATCACGAGAGTAGAACTCGTCCCTGATATCCTGCAGTTCCTGCAGCTTGGCCCGCTCCTCATCCTGGCGCTCCTGGAGCAGTTTGACGTGCCGGGCATCTATCTCGGCAATCTGAGCCTGGATCAACTGCTGCTCTTGTTGAGGCAGGTTCTGCTGTGCCCAGTCATAATACTCTTCCATACTGGCTTTGAGAGCGGCATAGGAATCTACTCCCAGATTCTCCAGATTAGAGAAGTAATCGATCTCAGCTTTGTATCTGGCCTGGACGGCATCCTTCTCTTTGGTAGCAAGTTCATTATCCTGCTGAGTCTTCCAGGTATCGAGGTTCTCCATAGCCTGACGCTCGACTTCACTGCCATCTTGAGTGAACTCCCTGATCAGAGCCAGCCGACGTTGGTATTCAGCTTCAATGCGAGCAGTCTCGGTCTGGCGCAGCCTGGCCAGCTCTTCCATCAGACGTAAAGCTTCTCTGCGTCTGGCTTCTGCCTCTGAGGCTGCAGGACTGGTAGTGTTGCCTCCTTCACCGCCACCACCCTGATCAAAGGTAAGATCAGGCACTTCCAACATGGCCTTGCGATAAGCATCACCCAAGGCTTGAAGATCGTTTTTGGCAGCCTGCAGTTTTCCCGATAAGGCCCCAAACGAGTTGATCGTCCGTTCCAGTTTAAGCCACTCTCCGTCATTACCGAAATAGGAGGCAGGATTGAAGCCCATTGCATTACGGTCACTGGTTAAGAACTCCCAGTCTACTGATGATTTCAACTCCTTTATCCTGGCACTGGCAGCATTGTATTCTGCCCGCCTTTTATCCAGTTCGATCTGCAGTTCTGCCACTCTCTGAACTTGGGCATTATATTTCTCGCCATAGATCTCGGAGATCTTCTTCTGAACCAATGCTTCCGAAGCTGCCCGGAGTGCTGTAGCAAGGTTATTGTAGGCAACTGTCTCCAGATTGATATTACCCAGATACTCCGAGTAGTTATCATTCAAGGACTTGATGACGTTCTTCATCTCTCGTTTGTCTGCGGCAGTTAAAGAAGTGGCAGATCGCAGTTCCAGTAAGCGAGTAGCCAAGAGACTAAACTTCTCGGCTTCGACTGAGACCTGACGCTCCGCATCCTTGATCTCGTCTTTCATGCTTCTCTGAGCGACACTAACCTCATCAGTCTTGGTTGAGGCTGCTGCCAGTCCAAAGCCTAAAGCAGACAAAGCCCCCACAGCAATACCGATGATCCCTGCTACCGGGTTCATAGCTACCTGCAGGGCATGATAGGCTGCTGTCAGAGCCGTTATTGCAGTGGTCACAGTCCCAATTACTGGTATAGCGATTACGATACCTGTCACGAAGCCTTTCATTACAGGAGACAGGCTGTTATAAGCATCCATGAGCAGCTTCAAAACCTTGAGCAGGGGATTGATCAGGGTGGTCAGCATATCGCCCACCGTCTCTTGGATGTCTCCCCAGGCATTGGCATTCTGAAGCCTGAGATCAGCCAGAGCTACCGCTGTCCCGCCATAGTCCTCGCTAAGCTTCTCAACCAGATAAGATACACCTTCTGTCTTGAGACGGGTATCATCAAGCTCAATGCCATATCTACCAAGCATCTCGGTATGTCCATTAAGAGCCCGGCCCATAAGATCAAAGGCGCTTTCAACTGACATCCCGGTGGCTTTGTTGGCTTCTGTAAAGTCCAGCAGTACTGGCACAAGCTGCTGAATCTCATCCTTGTTCAGTTTGAAGGTCTGGGAGAGCTTGGACATCAAAGACAAGAGTTTGTCATCCTCGAAGTTGGTGACTGACTGCATAGAGGATGCAAAGTTGCCCATCTCATCAGCAGCTTCGCCAAAGGCTACCGAAGCCAGGGTCATAGCCTGTCTCTGCCCCAGTGAGGCATCGAGCAGACCGTTCATAGATCTAGCCAGACCGCCTACTACCTGCAGGACTCCATCCACTGCGATCTTCACATCACGAATGGTAGCCAGAGCCTGTTCAGCAGTGATCTTAACGGCAGTTGGTTTCTCCACCGCAGACTGGGTGGACTCTGCCTCCTGCTTGACTTCAGCAAGCTTGAGGCTGGCATCATTGGTGACGAGGATGAGTTTAAAGGTTAGGTCGGGCATTATGCTTTTTTTTAGTTATTGACATTTTATGTGTACGTGCTGTTTTGTGCCAAATCACAAAGGAGTTTATCATGTTACTAAAAGGTGAGTACAAGCATCTAGAAAGTGTGGTGGGACCAAAAACCAAAATTCTGTATCATATTGGGTTTGGAGAATTCCCAGATAAGGATACGCTTATCCCTGAATACCATGCAACGGTTTTCGATCTTAATGGATATCCAATTGATCCTACAAAAAGGATTGTCTTGACTTATAATGAGTACCAAGCATTGCTTGAAGATCCCAAGGAGAAGGACAAGATAGTTAATCAACTCGTAACTCAGTTCGATTTGTAATTTCTTATCAGCAGTTCCGTCTCAGTCTGAAACGCTCCAGACACAGAGTACTGTGTCTCGACTTCCTCAATAATGCAGCCATCATATAGCTGCTTGATGTAAGGATCATTGTTGTAGGATAGCAGGAACTTGCCTTTGATCTGCTTGAGTGTTTCTGCCAGCTCTTCATGCTGGTTGAAGACATCTGCGTCTTCACGCTTGTAGAGGTGTTCCTTGGTATAGTAGGGAGGGTCCAGATAAAAGAAGGTATAAGGATGGTCGAACTTGGCTACTATCTTTTCCCATGGCTGCTTTTCGATGATCACATCGCGTAAGCGTTCCGAGGCTGCTTTAACCTTTTCCAGATTTCTTAAGGGCATATACTTGTAACCATGATTAATGCAGAAGTTCTTGCTTCTTGAGCCATAGCTGCAGGCGAGGTTGTAGTAGAACTTGATCGCTCTTTCCAACTCGGTTCTGGGTTCATGCTTCAGGAAGTTATCGAACATCTCTCTGGAGATTAGATAGTTGTTCAGCTCGGTTACGAATGCTTCCGGGTGGTTCTGGATGTACTTCCAGAAGTTGACCAGATCACCATTGATATCGTTATAGACCTCGGTATAGTAGCTCTTTTTGGAGAGCTGCCAGTCTTCCTTGTTAGCGCTCTTTCCAAATAGTATCCAGGCAGCACCGCCAAAGACTTCGCAGTAGATGTCATGCTTGGGGATAAGCGGCAGAATTTTCTTGCGGAGGATACGCTTGCCGCCTACCCAGGAGATAATGCTGTTCATGAAATCCCCCTGATGTCTCTCGTAGTCTTAGCTTTTGTTTTATCTTTGGTTAAAGCGATTTCCTGATCAGATTCCACGAGATCGAAGTTGGCAATTATCACTTCTTTGAACTCGGACTTGCCTTGCTTGCGGTTGATACCTTTGGTGCGGATAACGTGCTTGATATCATAGCCCTTGTATAGCTTGAGCACTTCCGGGTTATCATCATAGCTGAGGATGAACCGGCCCTTGATCTTCTTGAGCTTGGCACACAGGTCTTCATGGCTGAACTGCTTGGAGTTCTCGTAGGTGTAGCCCTGCATGTAGGGTGGATCGCAATAGAAGAAGTTGGATTTAGTATCATACTTCTCAATTACTTTCTCATAGGAAAGGTTCTCGATAATCACCATATCCAGGCGCTTGTGGAGTTCTTTGATGCGTTCCAAACGGTTATACATACTGGAGACGCCCCGCTTCTGAGAGGTGCCGAAGCTGTCACCCTTGCTGCCGTATGATCTGGTAATTAGGAACATAAATCTGGCAGCCCGCTGTATCTCGGTTAAGCCTTCCTGCTTGAGGATATCGCCAAAGAGCTTGCGGCTGGCGACTAACCAGTCCAGTTCCCTGATCAGCTCATCAGGATGGTATTTTACTTGCAGGAATAGGTTAACCAGACGATTATCGAGATCGTTATAGACTTCCAGCTCTGCCCACTTCTCTTTGTAGAGGAGCATCCAGGCAGCACCACCGAAGGGCTCTATAAACCCGGTAATATCCTTGGGAACGTAGGGAGCGATAACCTTTCGAAGCAGGCGTTTACCGCCTATCCATCCAATCAGTGCATCCATTATGCGTCTCCTTTCGGATCGGTGATACAGAGCCGCAGATACAGCTCAGGGAGGGTGAGGGACTCGAAGTCCTCGTTAGTGAAGCCCAGTTTACGCAGGATCATTTCAAACCTCTCGAAGGGGTATTTGGAGACGCCGTTACCGCTAATCCTAAACTCCCGAGCCAACTTGCGAACCTCTCTTTGTTGGCTCTGATATAGACGAAAAAAACGGAGATATACTCCAGTGCTTCCAGAGCATCCATATCGTCAGGTTCTCTTCCCGAGATGATTTTTATCAGCTCTTTATCGGCTTCCGATTGGCTGATCAGTTCCAGTAGTTCTACCTCACTGACCTTGGCTGCCTGGCCGGAGAGGAAGTCCTCCAGCTTGGCTTTGAGGGTAGCATTTGAGATTGTGAGACAGAGTATTTGCCGCAGCTGGCTGTAGCTGAGTTTGGGTTCTCGCTTCATAGAATAGTCCTTTTTCAGCTGCCGAAGAACATCTTGAGGGCAATGCCCAGAAGCAGGAAGAACTGGGAGGTGGAGACGCTCAAAAGTATCTTCATGTGCGTCTCCACTCTCGCCATTCTGGTCACCAGTGACTTGCTGCTGTCACCATTGCCGTAGATCTCCTCGTGCACACTGTCTATCTTTTCTTTGATTTCAGGTTTACACAGGCAATCCATCTTGGTTCCTTGTTTGTTAAGAGTTTGATTACGAAGTGCTGTTATATCAGACTCCCTCAGGGATATCCTTGAGCAGGTAGATCTTGTTGGAGGTCACCCCTGAGAACTCGGTGGAGATGACTACGTTGAAGAGACCGTCCGCCTCTCCCGACCAGTCAACCGTCCAGCGGAGTCCGGTGAAAATCACTACTCGGTCATAGTCCTTGGATGCCACTACGATAGTGGTGTCCTTGCTCATAAACAGGGTGCTTTCCAGGAAGTTCTTCTGCTTGGTGGATAAGCCGGAGATGTTGAGTTCGACCGTGCTGGTTCTCTTACCCGGAATAGTATAGTTGCGGGTCTTAAGCTTGGATAGCTTGGAGTCCGCCTTACCTGGCTTCTCTGCCAGTTCACCGAGCAGATCGAAGTTGGTGGTCAGTTCCGTCTTGACCGAGCTCTGAGTAGCATACAGCGTATCGATGGAGGTCTGATCATAGGTGCCGATCCCGAAATAGACAAGATCGGCAATCATGACATCCATCAACTTGCGGAAGTCCAAATCGGCTTCGGTCATATTGGAGGGATAAGTGGGCTGCGAAATAGGGTTGGGCATCAGAACACCCCTTTGATCGCCTTGCCGATGCTAAAGAGCCATTTGCGGTTGTGGAATACATATTCGATGGCTCCTCCGATAGTTCCGAAGACCTTGAGAATGACATTGGTCTGCTTAGCCGGGAGGGATTTGGTAGCCCGCTCCACCGCCAACTGTTTCTTGGCATAGTCATCCAGGTCTTTAGTGGCAGGGTTGATCTTGATGTCCTGGATGATGTCCAGGATGATGGCCAGAGCTGAGTTGACCTTGTCTTTTTTGATCAGTTTGCCGGTGGTTCTGGAGATAATCCAGACCACCAGAGCCGAGATCAGACCCAGGAAAAACTCTTGATTAGCTAAGATGAAGTCCATAGATACTCCTTTATTTGGTTATTGTTTAGGTGGTGAGTTTGAACACTTTCACGAAGCCGGGGATATAAGTGATACCAGGACGGATACGGATGTACCAGTGGTACTTCCAATCGCTTCCGTGGTGTTCGACTTTGAGTTCGGCATCGGTTCTGTAGCCGACGATGATGAACTTGGGCAGACCGCCAATGATGTAATCGGCATCCATGAGACGTGGCTTTACAGGAATACCTGCAAAGGAGACGTTGCCTCCTTCCAATAGCAGGCGATCTCCGGCTCCGGTCTCACGCTTGGCGAGCTCGGCCCGGATGCGGATCAGGTCTTTATGAGCCACGTAGAACTTGAAGTTCTCCTGCTCTTCTAACATCTCGTCAGAGAAGACCAGGAGAGCAGCTTCAAAGCGCTTTGCCCAGTCGGTGTAAGTGGTCTTGGAGAGGTTGGTTATGTCAGCGGCTGTGGTAGCCAGTTTGACCACTCCGTCCAGAGCCTTGATCTTGGCAGTGGCAGAAGCCCTGTCACCCTTGAACAGCAATAGACGGATGGCTTTCTCGGTCTTCTTGGCAATGTGGTTCTCCACATATGCCCCGAAGGCATCTTCGCCGTACTTGTCTTTGTAGAATTCAACCACATCACGTCCCAGAGTGAACTCGGCATTGAGTATCCCGGTGGGTACGGAGAGATCGGCAGTCGATACATTCTGAGCTGTAAGTACGCCATCGAGGGAGTTCTTGAAGATAAGATCATCGATCAGGCCTACGTCGATCTTCTCGTCCTTCAGCAGCGGCAGAACCGAAATATCCGAGAGAGTATCACCGGGCTGGCTACCAATCACCTCATCGATAAACAGTGAAGTGGTGTTAGCTGTCAGGATATTCATGGCTTTACCTGAGTCTACATCGGAGATGCCTTTGTAGATCTCACGATGGGAAGCCTTGACCATGATCTTGTTACCATCGATGGTAACCTCTTTGTCCACATTGGAGAGATTAGCATCGGGCTCACCGGGTATGGACTTGGAGATTGCTCTGCTCATAGTGACGGATAAGTCTTTGAGGCTCTTCTCGATGCTGTGGATGGCATCGCCAAGTTGGAGGTTGGGGTTACCCTTCTCCAACTCACTGATCTTCTCAGTGATGTCTGCGATACCCTTCTGCAGCTCGGAGTTGTTGTTGTGCTCAGCTACATTGCGAAGAGAATTGAGCTCGTTCTTGATCTCTGCCAGACTTGCTTCCGCACTGCGGTAGTCATCGGCCCGTCCGTAGATGGATACTCCATTGAACTCGCCCTTCTCGACTTTCTGCCAGAGCTCACTGCCCAGATCTTCGCACTTCAAGACCTGGACCCAGGCTCCCACCTTGGTATCGGGGAAGTGTTCCCGGTCACTGGTCTTGAGGATGTAGTTCTCCACTACGGTGAACTCAGGCACAGGCTGCATATTGTGATTGACGTCACACTTGCCCACCAGGCCATGCTTGGCGAAGTGGTCGCAGGCCTTCTGTATCTCTTCGCGGGTATAGTAGTCGCCCTGTGAGTCGTGGATATTGGGCTCCATCAGAGTGACGTAAAGCCGTCCCTGGGTGCCCTGTGTTTCACTCTTGTACTTGGTAGAGTTGATCTTGTGTTCAAAGCTTCTGCCGTTGGCGTTCTTGACCACAAAGCCCTTCTGATTGGCGGGAGTCATCTCATCGAAGAGAAGCGAGACGAGCTCAACTTCCACGTTGCGGAGTTCTCCCTTGAGAATTGTGCGTTTACGATTCACGCTACCTCCTTTGGTGTTGTTAACTGGTTGATTGTTTATTCTGTTGATTATCATGGTTTGCTAGTTTCCGAAGTTACGATTTTGCATAAAGAGCTGCTCATCAGCAGACTGCAGTACTTCCGTTAGGTTACCGAAGTTGAAGTCCTCCGGCTTTACATTCCAGCCGAAGTCGAAGTTGAATTCGTTTGCCAGAGCCAAGGCCAGGCGGTTCTGGAGCGGTCTGACTACGAACTGGTAGAACATCAGCATATCGCTTCTGTTATCGCCACCGAGCTGACCTGGAATGAGTTGTGAGACGATCCTGGCAGGTACCCTGTGATAGGCGAGGATACCTTCCCTGAGGTCTTTCTTAAGCCCTAAGAAGCCGCCTTCCCGGTCTTGCTGTCTGAGTGGTTCCAGGCGTATCTTCACGTCCCGACTCTCACTTTCAATCAAGACTGTGGAGTGGCTTTTGGCATTGCCTTTGACCTCGGTTAAGGCTTTCTCGATCTCGGTATAAGCATCTGTCAGTACTTCATTGCCCTGCTCATCAGTGACAGTTCCATCTCTAAGCGTGCCACCTTCCACGATCACGAAGTAGTCAATCATGAGGCCGTTCTTGAAGTTGTTGTAATCAAAGGTCTTGATCTCACCCAAGATCTCTATGTTGATGGCTATGGGCAGGCAGGCCAGGCCCCAAGCATTTGATCTGTGAGTGGACTTCTTCACGTGAATGATGTCCTCGTAAGCGAAGTCCTTCTTCTGGTTATTCTTGACCTGGATATAGTTGGGCTTGAAGAAGCCAAACTCGTCATAGTTCTCCACGATCTGCACTTCAGAGGGTAGCATCCGTTCCAGTCCCATCCACTGGCCTTGGGCGTTCCGCATCTTGATCAGGAAGCCATTACCACAGGCCAGATAGAACTTCATCAGCTCTGCCAGGATGGTGGTCTGGTCTTCACAGGCAGGGAACTCGGCAGCTTCCATCCAATCTTTGACCTGTCTGTTCTTGCAGTCAAACTGCATGATAGTAGCCATAGTCAGAGCATCGATGCAACCACTGTGGTACTCGTCTATATCCAGGAGATTGAGCAGAGTACTCATCGAATATGGCTGCGAGACCACTTTCTTAGCCTCAGCAGCTTTAGATATTAACTGTTTACCTATCCTCTGATACTTGGATAGATCTATGGGTTCAGGCTTGTACTTGGTTTCAAGCAGTTCACTTGCGGAGCTGATTGCCAGGTTATAGTTACCCAGTCGCATCACCTTCATGAGCCCGCTCCCGTGCTGGATTTCAACAGGTCGATCTTGGCGATTCTGACCAGTCTGGTACCGTCTATTCTGCTGGTATAATACTCTACACTGGGCAGGTCCCGGTTCATCAGCTTTTGATAGTAAGACCGGAACTTTTCCTTGAGTGAGTATAGCTCTGTGTCAGGATCAGTGACGTTCTGGGCATTGACGATCAGGAAGACTGTCCAGGCAATATCGGTGTCTACATACTGCCGGGAGGTGCCATGTTTGCCAATCTCGGAATCGAGGATCAGGATGGCACAGGGCAGGTTCTTGGGGATATTGTCCTTGTTGTAGAGAATCTCTGCCACTCCAGCAAGATTAAGAGCTTCGGAGATGCAGCTGCGTTCGGCTTGGTACTTATCAAGTGCAGTCACAGGCTCACCTCGATATCATTCAACTGCTGATAGATCCACTGCTCCCGGTTAGCTATGACAGAAGCGAACACATTGCGGGCGGCGATGCCTTCCCGCTTGATCTTACCCCGGATGAGATAGGCGATCTCGGCTACGGTCAGAGCTTTCCCTGTCTCTTTATCAGTCCAAGACAGGTGCTTGCGTTCGACCCAAGCAATGAGGGGAGCGATCGGAGTCCAGGAAGGCATTTTACCGCCTAAAACAAATGGCTCGTGTTTCACGTTCGAGCCAACTCTCAGGATCATGGCAGTATCGGTGGTCTGGAGAAGATAACCGGTATTGCTGTAGAAGTCGCCCTTATCGTAAATCTGCTGTGCCAAAATCTCCTTGCGGGACTCGGCATCAATTACCGAGCCGATCAGGTGCAGGCGGCTTTCCAGAGCGGCATAGATAGCCCGGTAGATCTCTACCATCAGCTCGTCCGGAGAAGTTACATCACGTTCATGCATCAGATCACTCCCACCAGGATAAGGCGAGGCTGTCTGGGCTTGAGTTCGTTCAGTCGATCCAGGCCAGTTTGATTGAGATAGGAACTTAATAGGGTTAGTGCTCTCTGTTCAAGATTGATCTTAAAAGCCTCAATTTCGCTACCCGTGAGCAGTTCGGTAGCGGACTGGTCTAATCCTACGGTCTTGACTATTCCCTCGCCCAGAGTCTTCAAATTGAGAAACTCACAAGTACTGTGCAGCATCAGGAAACAGAACCCAAAACGAAAAGAAATGAGAAGCGGATCTTCTTCCGGCAGATCATCGTGAATGGCATGATCATAGTGTTCCTGCATAACCAGGGAGTGGATCATCTCCATGACCAATCCACGATGCTCCTTGAAGATGCCATTATCACCCATCTCCTTGGGTAGGTTAAGGATAGCGAGCATGGCCTCGGTTTCGACCGGGATAGCTATCACTGACCTTTCCTCATCATCTCTGAGAGCTCTATTGCTCTCTTTCCCACCTGCTTCGCCCACTTGGAAGCCAGCATTCCATTGGCAGCCCGTTCCCAGTCTCCAGCAGCAATAAAAGCCAGAGTGTTCTTAAACTCCAGTAGTCCCTTGATGCCGAGATTGAAGCACATATTGAGCAGCACCGACTTACGAACATCATCCAAGCCATTGTATATCTCCGGAATCTCATCCAGCAACTGCTTTTCACAGTTCTGGATATCATTCTCCAAGAGTACATAAGCTTCTTTCTGGGAAATGCCACGGTCATCGAGATTGCGTCCGATACCAATGGTCAGTTTACCTGCAGTACAGCGATATGGCTTCAGCCGTAGACCCTCATGTCTGACTAACTGAGCTTTGATTCGGTTCATCAACGCTTCGGTCATGCTATCTCCTTGTTCCAGATGTGATCATTGATCCGGAGCCAGGAAAGCACTAACCTGTATGTTGACAAATCAGGATAAGCAAGGATAACAATGATTTTATGGTTGACAATTATGGCTTATGATAAACAATTGAAAAAAACTGATTTGATAGTGAGGGATATGTGAAAAAGACCATACAAGACATAAATCAGTTACTTGCCTCTGGTGCCTTCAAGGATGAACAGCATATACGTTTCTCCTTGGTAGGTAGAATATGCCAGTCATTGGGATGGAACATCTGGAACCCTGAAGAGTTTTATACAGAATATCCAGTTAAGAGATACCCACCTCAGGATGTGACAACAGAGCTTCGAGGGAGAGTAGACGTTGCGTTGATATTACCAGAAAAACGCTCTGAAATTGCGGAAGTTTTTATTGAAGTTAAAACTCCTTATAGGCTGCAGAGCGAGCTTTTATCTGGGGAGACACAGCTTAAAAGATACAATTGGTGTGACAAATCGGCTATTAGTATTCTGACCGATGGGATTATCTGGCGATTTTATTTACCGTCTCTTGGAGGAGCCTTCGAAGACAGTCTTTTTAGTGAAGTAAATCTACTTGAAGATGACTTAGAGTCTGTTTGCATTGTATTTGATCAAGTTCTTAAAAGAGATAACTTTAGGAAACAAGCTGTAGAATCTGCTGAAGCCATTTTTGAAGAAATTGCCAGAATTAAAAAACTTAGTCTTGTTAAAAGTGAAGCAGTGGAAATAGCAAATAAAACAGGCATGCATAAATTCACAATTGCATCCCAACTATTAAAGAATCAATATGCATGCGAGATGGCTGAATCCGAAATAGCGAGTTTGTGGGATAAAAAAATACCCAAAGTAACACAAGCTCCAACAGTAGCTATTCAGCCTGTTCCGCAAGGAAACAAAGGAACAACGAAGGAACAGACTAAACCAGGTGAGGTTGACTTCACAGTGTTACAGAATTACAGTTACAAATCAGCAAGGGTAGTTGTAGTTGGTGGCATAACCACTCCAGTAAAACACTGGTGGGAGATTAAGAAGCATGTTTTCAACTATTTGCTTGAGAAGAATCCTGCGCTTGCCTCATCAGATAGCCTAGCGCTATTTGCGAAAAAGACTGATAGTAGGGATATAAGATTGATAAATGGTATGTATTCAAGAGGAAGAATGTCGGCGACGGACATTGTAAAGCAATGTAGAGCAGTTATGAAAATTGCGGGATATGAACCATTTAAAGATCTACAGGTAGGCTACGTTGAATCTGAACGTAAAAGGAAAGGTCTATGAGTCAGTCCCATTCTCAAATTGCATCTTTCATTTGGAGCATATGCAATCTCCTGCGCGGCCCCTACAAACGCAACGAATACCGCAAGGTTATTCTGCCTTTCACGGTGCTCAGGCGCTTTGACTGCATCCTGGCACCCACCAAAGACAAAGTGTTGGCAGAGCTTCCTCATCTCTACGGTAAATCGGATAACATAATCTCCGAAAGCTTGATCAGGATCACGGGTGTTCACTTTTTCAACAAATCCAAGCTGGACATGAAGAAGTTGCTGGATGATACAGAGAATATTGCTATAAACTTACAGTCCTATATCAACGACTTCTCGCCTAATGTGCAGAAGATAATAGAGTACTTTGCCTTCTCGGAGCAGATTGCTCGTCTGCAGGATGCGAACTTACTTTATATGGTGCTGCAACGCTTCGTAACGGATGAGCTTGATCTCAGCCCCCAAGCTGTGGATAACATACAGATGGGGCTTGTCTTTGAGGAATTGATCCGCATTGGGGCAGAACAATCCAATGAGGAAGCTGGAGAACATTTCACACCTCGGGAAGTGATCAAACTGATGGTGAATCTGCTGCTCAGTCCTGAAGCCGACCTTGCCAAAAGCCATGTCGTAAAAACTATCTTTGACCCAGCTTGCGGAACCGGAGGGATGCTAACAGCCGCCGAAACCTATATCAAAGAACTGAACCGGGATGCCAAACCTCACCTATATGGTCAGGATTGGAATAAAGAATCTTATGCTATATGTTGTTCGGACATGCTGATCAAAGGTGAAGATGCTAAAATACACTACGGCTGCTCCTTCGAGCAGGATGGCTTTTCTACAGACAAGTTTGATTATATGCTTGCCAATCCTCCTTTTGGTGTAGAATGGAAAAAACAGCAGAAAACCATCACCGATGAGCACGAAAAGCTTGGCTTCAACGGCCGTTTCGGGGCTGGCTTACCTCGCATTAATGATGGTTCCCTGCTATTCTTGATGCACATGATCTCCAAAATGCGCTCTGTGGAGGAAGGTGGAAGCAGAATAGCAATAGTCTTCAACGGCTCTCCTCTCTTTACCGGTGATGCGGGTAGCGGTGAAAGCAACATCCGTAAATGGATCATCGAAAACGACTGGCTGGAAGCCATTATTGCCTTGCCCGATCAGCTTTTTTACAATACCGGAATCAGCACATACATCTGGATAATCACCAATAAAAAAGAAACCCATCGCCGTGGCAAGATCCAACTTATCGATGCCCGCCAGTTTTATCATAAGATGCGCAAAAGCTTAGGCAACAAACGCAATATTATCGGTGATGGGGATGATGGCAGATTTGACCACATTAGCTTGATTACCAAGATTCACAGTGATTTCATCCACAATCAGGAACTAGAATTCACCTGCAATGGTGATACTCAAAGAGCTATTGTCAGCAAGATCTTTGACAACGAGGACTTTGGTTACCAGAAGATTACTGTGGAGCGTCCACTGCGCCTGAACTTCCAGGCGTCTTCAGAACGCATAGCTTTATTGGATAGTATAACTGCCTTTGCCAAGCTTGCTGAAAGTAAGAAGAAAGACCCCAAGGAACACATGCTGGAAATAGAAACGGGTAAAGCTTTACAACAGAAGATTAAGGCTACACTGAGTAGCATGGATGGGAGCATAATCTACAGGAATAGGGAGCAATTTCAAAAAGCACTCAAGCAAGCACTATCCCAAGCTAATCTCAGCTTGGGCACTACGGAATTCAAAGCTATCCTGGAAGCCCTCTCCGAGCGCGATGAAAACGCGGATTTATGCACCGATTCCAAGGGCAGGCCGGAACCTGATACCGAACTGCGTGACACGGAGAATGTCCCTCTGAAAGAAGACATCGACACTTACTTTAAAAGAGAAGTGTTGCCCAATGTTCCAGATGCCTGGATCGATTATTCTAAGACCAAAATTGGCTATGAGATTCCGCTTAACCGCTATTTCTATGTTTACCAGCCACCCCGCTCCCTGGATGAGATCGAAGCGGATATGAAAGCTCTTGAACAGGAAATATCAGTGCTCTTAGGAGGTTTTTAGTTTGATATGCTAATTGACATTATCACTGAAATCGGTAACCTGATAAAAGACAACCTAGGTAACATCATAACTTTGGGGGCATTGTACGTAGCATACCGAGCACTAATGATTTCAACAAAGTCCTTCAATGAGCACAATAGGCCATATATCACTGCTAATATTGAGAAAGGCGATTCACCCTATCACTTGTATTTGATTATCAGAAACGATGGTATTAGAGGGGCTCAGGACGTTCGAATAAAATTTGATCCACCCCTAGAATCTCAGGTGTTTAAGAATCAGCCTGAAATCAATAAGATCGTAGAGCGCAATTATGCCTTCATCTCTCCGCAGCAAATGATAAAAACAACATTCGATATTACCCTTCACAGGTTCGCAGAAGGTATCGAATGTGAAAACAAGATCAATATCGACATAACATACAAATATGCAAAGAGAACCTTTAAAGATACCTATCTTATCGATATAGATTATATCAGACACCTGGTCGGCCCCAGCGAAAGTGATGTAAAAAAAGGTCTAGAACAACTCGATAAAACCCTGGATAAACTGGTCAGGAACACGACAAGGATAGCTGAGAGCGTTAAGAATGATGCAAAATAAATACAAGTATAAAGATAGCGGGATCGAATGGTTGGGTGAAGTGCCAGTGGGATGGGAGTTATTAAAACTGAAATACTGTTCTGATGTGATTATGGGGCAATCCCCAAGTTCTGATGATTATTCTGATGATGATAGTGGCATGCTTCCCTTTCTCCAAGGCAATGCAGATTTTACAGCAAGATACCCAATACCAAGAGTCTATTGCGATAGTGCAAATAAAATAATACCTAAGGGATCGATTTTAGTATCAGTGCGAGCCCCAGTAGGGGCTCTTAACGAAGCGGATCAAAATTACGGAATAGGCAGAGGCTTATGTGCATTAGTTCTAAAGTCAATTCTGATGAAGGAATATGCTTGGTACCAATTACACGTGACAAGAATGGAACTTAATAGCCTTGCCACTGGATCAACATATGATGCTGTATCAGTTGATGAAGTAACTGATATGACAGTTCTTGTTCCTCAATTTGCAGAGCAGCAAGCAATCGCTGCCTACCTCGACCGGGAGACTGCCCGGATAGATGCTTTGATCCAAAAGAAAGAGCGGATGATTGGACTGCTGAAAGAAAAGCGTATCGCCCTTATTACCCATGCCGTCACCAAAGGGCTGAACCCCAATGTCCCTATGAAAGAATCCGGAATTGAGTGGCTGGGAGAGGTGCCGGAGCATTGGGATGTTAAAAGGTTGAAATACGTGTCATCTTGTAATGATGAATCGCTCCCTGAAACCACAGATCCGGATTATGAGATGCTGTATGTTGATATTAGTAGCGTTTCAAGAATTAAAGGAATAACAGCTAAAGAAGAAATGAGTTTTGAGAGTGCTCCGTTTAGAGCAAGGAGAAGAGTTAAAGATGGTGACACAATTATTTCCACAGTAAGGACATATCTAAGAGCCATTGCACCAATAGAGAATGCAGAAGATAACCTTATTGTCTCAACCGGATTTGCTGTTATAAGACCTGTAAGCATATATCCCGGTTACCTTTCTCTATTTATACAATCCCACTTTGTAGTTGAATCAATTGTGGCAAGGTCAGTAGGAGTGAGCTATCCTGCGATAAACGCTAGCAATATTGGGGGTATCCGTATTACGATTCCACCAATATGCGAGCAACGCGATATTGTTGACAAAGTTCATGAAACGACTTTACAGATAGATGCATTACAGTATAAAATCGAACAATCCATCATCATTCTCCGCGAATACCGCGCTTCTCTCATTTACCATGCCGTCACCGGTAAAATAGATTTGCGAGATTATGATGCACAAGTACAATGAACAAACCTTTGAAGCCTATATCGAGTCCGTTATGCAAGACAAATGGACGAGCGTAGCCAATACTGCCTTTGACGCCGCTAACGCTCTCTTCCCAGAACAAGTAATCGCCTTTATCAGCCGGAGCCAGCCCATTCTCTGGACAGAACTGGAAAAGCTGAATGGTGATCTCCTGCCTCAGCAGCTCATCAAAGCTCTGGTCAAGGAACGACTCAGTAAGGGCACGCTACACATCCTGCGGCATGGCTTCAAGTTTCAGGGCAAAACCCTCAAACTTGCTTACTTCCGTCCTGCTCATAGTATGAGTCGGGAGGCGAAAGCACTCTACCAGTGTAATACTTACCAGGTTTGCCGCCAGGTCTTTTACCATCCAGACAAGAATCAATCCATAGATATGGTCTTGGCGATCAATGGCATTCCGGTAGTCACCCTCGAGCTGAAGAATCCTGGCACCGGGCAAAATGTAAAGCATGCTATAAAGCAATACCAGGATGACAGAGACCCTTCCGCGCCGCTTTTGAGTTATAAAACGGGAGCACTGGTGCACTTTGCCGTGGATACCGATGAAGTGTATATGACTACGCACCTGGATAAGCGCCAGACCTTCTTTTTGCCATTCAACCGGGGCAGCAACCCTCAAAGTATCGACTGTGGCAAAGGGAATCCAATCCATCCTTCCGGGCACAGGACAGCCTATCTGTGGGAAGAGGTGCTGCAGCCGGATAGCCTGTTGGAGATCGTGGGAAGCTTCATCTTTATCGAGAATGTTGGTAAAAGGGATGAGCGCGTCATCTTTCCACGTTACCACCAATTGGATGCCGTCCGCAAGCTCTTGGCACAGGTAAAAAGAGATCAGACAGGCAAGAACTACCTGATCCAGCACAGCGCCGGAAGCGGCAAGACGAATAGCATCTCTTGGCTGGCGCACCGCCTGACAAACCTGCACACTGAGGAAGATAAGCTGATCTTTGACTGCGTGATCGTGATCACCGATAGAGTAGTCTTGGACCGGCAGTTGCAGGATGCAATTTATCAGATCGAGCATGCCACGGGCGTGGTTGCTCCGATCAAAGAAGGCAGTAAGCAGCTTGCCAACGCTCTGGTAGACGGCACCAAGATCGTAATCACCACCCTGCAGAAGTTTCCCTTTATCTTGCGTGGGCTCTTGCACATCGCCGGAGCCAAGGACACGGACATGCCGGATGAAGCGGCTTTGCTCAAATCCAAAGCATGGCAAAAGAAGATTGCTGGCAGAAAATATGCCATCATCGTGGATGAGGCGCACAGCAGCCAGACCGGCGAAGCGGCCCGAGGTATGAAACAGATTTTGGGCGCCAAAGCAGTCACAGCCGATAGTGTTGAGGATTGGCAGGATGAACTGAACCTGGTGATGGAGTCCAGAGGACAACAACCCAATCTCAGCTTCTTTGCCTTCACAGCCACACCCAAGGGCAAGACCATAGAGCTTTTTGGCACAGGAGGCAGGGCCTTTCACAGTTACACTATGCGCCAGGCTATCGAAGAGGGCTTCATCCTGGATGTTCTGCAACGCTACACTACTTATAGCACTTATTTCAAGATGATTAAAAAGACTGCGGATGATCCCTGTATGCCCGCCAAAAAGGCAGCCATAAAGCTCTGCAAGTTCATGCGACTGCATCCCCGTAATGTGAGCCAGAAAACGGAGATCATTGTTGAGCATTACAGAAGCTGCATCATGCCACTGATCGGGGGCAGAGCTAAGGCTATGGTGGTGACGGACAGCCGTTTGCAGGCGGTCCGCTATATGCTGGCCTTTCAAAAGTACTTAAGTGAGCATCACTATACTGATGTGCATCCGCTGGTGGCATTCAGCGGTACAGTGATAGATCCTGAAACTGATTTGGAATACACTGAACCTGGGATGAACATCGATTACAAGAATGGAAAGCACATCTCTGAGACCCAACTTAAGGATCGCTTTGGCAGTGAGGACTATCAGATCCTGCTTGTTGCCAATAAGTACCAGACCGGTTATGATCAACCCCTGCTCTGCGCCATGTATGTGGATAAACGCCTTGATGGTGTACAGGCAGTACAGACACTATCCCGTTTGAACAGGATATATCCCGGCAAGGAAACTCCCTTTGTGCTGGACTTCGTGAACAAAGCTGAGGATATTCTGGCAGCCTTTAAGCCCTATTATACTGTAACAGAACTTGAATCAGAATCCGATCCTACCCATCTGGAAGAGCTCAAACATGAACTAAACCAAATGCAAATTTACGATTGGAAGGAAGTAGAGGAATTTGCCAAAGTTTTTTACAAACCCCTAGGGCAGCAGAAACGCGGAGATCATGCGGCTCTGCAAAAACATCTACAGAGTGCTGTGGAGCGCTATAAACAGCTTGAGCATGACGAGGATAGGGATAAATTCCGCGATAAGCTGAAAGCTTATGTGCGGCTCTATGCATTTGTGACACAGCTTATCAGCTATACCGACCAAGAACAGGAGATGCTCTATAGCTTTGGCAGGTTTCTGCTCCCGCACATCCATCCTAGCGACAGTCGGGATGCTTATCCGGAGAAAGATGTGGAACTGCAGTATTATCGCTTGCAGAAGGTGATGGAAGGATCCATCGATTTGTCTGATGGCGAAGAGGTTAAAGTTAAGTCCCCAACTGATACAGGCACTCGTAAAGCCCAGGAAGAGGATAAGCCCTTATCCGAGATAATCGAAACCTTGAACGAGCGCTTTGGCACGGACTTCAGCGAAGCGGACAGACTTTTCTTTGAACAAATCAAAGAGACAGCCTTGCAGGATGAGGGTGTGCTTAAGACTGCAGCAGCCAATCCCCTGGATAAGTTTGAACTAGGTATTGAGCAGATCATCAAAGACATTATGATGAAACGGCTGAAGGAGAACGACAAGATTGTAACTCGGTATATGGATGATGAGAAGTTTCAAAGTGTTATATTCAAGATATTAGCTAAAGAAATTCATATGTTAGTTACTGAGAAAATGGATAATGGATTAAGAACATAAATTCCGGAGGATTTATGGAATACGCAAATGATGATCTTATAAAGCGCTCGTTGTTATATGGTGCTAGAATCAGGTTTTCATATACCGGGGCAACAATAAGGAATAAAGCAATACAAAGAATAATCGAACAAGTTATGGCCTCATCTGATGATACATGGATATCTGAGACAAAAATTCAGCAGACTATTACATTGAGTGGAGATACTCCAATTTTACGCACTTCAGAAGTAACAATTGGGTTAAATTCGCTTGTATTAGAGCAAAGAGTAGATAAAGTAGTACAACAACCTGAGACACTATATCGCTTGCATGATGATATAGCTTCATCTGTAAAACTCTCATTAAGCAATGCTGGTGAGCTTTGGGACGAAATTGTAAAGCAAATCTTCAATACCACACAGAGGACACATGATGTTTATAAGTGTGGTTTTATTCATCTTTTATGTAGAGTGTTCTCTGTATTGAGTGAAAGTAACGTCAGATTTCTATCTAGATTACGTGGTGGACAAGAAGTAGCGGATAGCACTTTCTTGATAAAATGCATAACAGAAACTTGTGATGTGTTTGACTTTCCTGATCAGGAAACCTTCATATATGGGGTAAAGGGGTTTTTTAGGGACTCAAACCCTAAATATGATACATTGAAATGGAACATGTCACAGAATTTCTATATTGTTAAAGCACTTGGAATAGATACATCAGACTTGTTATCGCCGTCAGTGTTTAAAGATTGCTCTTTCTACTGTGACACGAATGTACTAATCAAGGGATTAACCCCAGTACCGAAATATAAGGGCAGTTTAATTGAGTTATCAAAGGCCTGTAAGGATATTGGCATTAGCCTTTATGTAGCCAGAAATACTCTAATTGAGCTTGATAGAGTACTTGAGTTCCATGCCTCATTGCTTAGAGAAAACATTGGTAAGGTACCTCAAGCAACTCTCCCAAAGGTTCATGATTTCTTGCTTGAAGCTTATCTCAGCGAAAAAAGTAAGAATCCCGAACTAACGGAAGAAAATATAGTTAGCTACTTTACAGAGCCCATCATAAAATTGAGAGAGTTTTGTGATATAAATGAAGTAGATGACGTATGGTTTGATGAAGCTTATAAAGAAGCAGAAACTACAACCGTAGCAACCTCGATTATTGCACATTGCCTAGAAACGAGAGGTAGACACAAATCAAAAAATGCCGCCATGCATGATGCTGTATTAGTAAGATGGATAGCTAAAGAAAACTCAGAATCGAACAAATCATGGATAGTAACTCACGATCTTACTCTTGCTGAGTGGAACACAAATCAGAACATTCAAGGCATCAATGTAATAACTATAGATGCTTTATTACAATGGATGACCCCAATCTCTATGCAATCGAATAATGATGATACTATGGCACATATTTTTTCATCTGCTTTGTCAGAGCAACTTCTACCTGTAGAGAATTTTATTACTTTACAGGATTTTCAAGTTTTTGATGATATGGGTATTGAAACCCAACAACTACCTCCTGACGATGTCGAGGCTTGTATTAGAGATATTAGGATGAATTGTTCAACTTGTGACCCGTCTAAAGCTGAAGATAGAGAAAAGATTGGACATATTATTCAGAGATTTTTCGCCGATCCAGGGACAAAATATAAAGTAGCTATATCAGAGCTACAAAACAAGGTGAATGAGCAAAACAATAACATCATGGCTGAGATCAAAAACAGACAGAGAGCTGAACAAAAAGCAGAAGATGCAATTAAAAAAACGAAGGAACTAGAAGAGCAGGTAAGGGATAAAGACGAAGAATTAATATCATCGAATAAACGCATCGACAAACTCGAAAAGGACATTGAGTCGCTGTCTACACGAAACAATCTTAATCAAAGTAAGATAAAACTGATTGTACGGGGAATCTTATGTGCCATGTTGTTATTAGCTATTGAATTTATTGTTTGCGTTCTGATCTTAAAGTTTGGAGAAGGTTCAAATTGGTTCGTAAAGATCACAAACAATTGGGCATGGGTTGCTGGAGGTTTAGCTGCTTCTGTTATGATTTCGCGTATAATAATCGGAAAAGAAGGGATACAACTGATAAAACATTGGAAAGGGGAATAGGTAGCTGCTAAGAGCCTAATACAATATGGAAGTCGTTCTACACTTCCAATGAAACGGCGGGAACGGAGTGTGTGCTCCTGAGACACCGACAGGGTTCATTTCTGAGTCGTATTCGATCTGATCGTCCTTGATCCAAGGTGCCAGTGCTTTGATATAGTCTCTGGCATCATCCAGGTTGTTCGACTTGGTATCCAGAGCCATGAGATTGTCCATAACTTCGAGAGCATCGTTTAATGGATAGATCTTATCCTGGGCTGCAAGAGCCCGGCAGATGTCACTGGTTCTGTCATCCAGGATCACAATGAGCTTGTAGTATCTGGCTTTGGCTTTTTTGTATCCTTGCAGCCTTCCGAACTCTCTTATTCTCAGGGCAGTATGCTCTGCCAACCCCTGCCAGTAATGGGATGAGCGATTGGCGAGGTCATTGAACTGGTCTTTTAGGGTATCTGCAAGCATCTCTTTGGTGTAGCCTTGTTCGATGGCTTTGGAGAGGGTGTCTGCGAAGTTCTGCCTGACATCAGCTTCAAAGTGATTCCCGATCCAGAACAGCTGCTGTTTCTGGATAGTAGATGAGAGATGCTGATCTTCAATACCCCAGAGTCCGATACTGGTCTTGGTGGGTGCTTGCACTTGGACATCTTTCAATCCAAGTCGCACACAGCGGTCAATTATTGCTTTGGTGGGCTCATTGACGAGGGCTGCGAAGTCATCTCCCAACTGGGTATTGATGATACCCATAAGCTTATCAATAGAGTTTTGATTGAGCTTTTCTGTTCTTGGCATATCACTCAACATTTGGATGGCAAGCCTGGCAGCATCCTTGATCTCGGTTTTCCAGGCATTATTAAGGACCCGGTAATACTCCAACATGAGATTATCGTAGTAGTTCATCAGAAACTGAACCTCCGGACTTTCACTCTGTTCCTGCCAATATCGTATTCAGAGAAGCGTTCCAGACAGCCAGCTAGAGCATCACAGCCATCGATATAGCCATCAGGATAGGTAAGGAACTGGCTTATTAGAGTAGGCGTATCCTGTCCCTCCGGGAAGAGCACCTTGGCGGTCTCGATGATGGTCTCGGTTCTCTCGATGCGGAGGTTCTTATTGTCTTTGTTGTCTATGCGCTTGATTCTGTGACTTATAGGTGGCAGATGATTATCCTGTGCCCATCTGTCAAAGTCAGCCAAGATGCGTCCCTGTCCATAGGTGGTCTCACAGGCAGCTCTGGCTTTCACTCTGTATATTCTATCCAGCTCTTGATAGGCATCGTAGTAGTATCGGAAGAACTTGGTATTCTCAGTTTGACGTATCCAGACATGGATTACATAGAAGCGGTTACCATCATAGCCTATGGAGATGATGGCTTTGAAACAGCCTTTCTCTCCCCAAGCAGGATCTGCATAAAGCCAGACCCGCTTCATCTGAGATGGCTCAGGCAGAGATCGATACTTAGTGAACCAGTGGTTCTTGAAGATGTTACCTTCGATAATCGGCTGTCCCAGCATCTCTCTCTGATAACCTGTCATCCCAAACTTGGCTCGTAAGTTTGGAAGTGTAGCAGTGGGGTACTGAGCCTCCCAAGTGGACTTACCATGCTGATCTTCAAGAGAGAAGCGCAAAATCGATTTCTGATGCGTTTTCAATACCAACTGACATCCCAAGTCCCAATCGGGATTATCAGCCCGCATTTCGCTTATGATGAGCTCCTGAAACTGGCAGATGGCATAGTTGGGATGCACCAGGTTACCGAGCCAGATGATTCTACCGCCACCCTCGGGTGCCAGTGCCCCGGCAAGTTCCTGGGAGATCTTCTCCATGCGTCTCTTGCCGATGGATTGGTTGCCCATGTTCTCTTCTTTATCGATATCATCACAGACAATCAATCCCGGTCGTTTAGCTGTCTTGGGATTGATGGTTCCCCGATGAGACTGTTTTATGCTTCTGGCTCGTATCCTGGCTTTATTCTTGAGATAGAAGTCCAGATCGAATGAGTCCACAGGCTGCAGCTCCGGATAATCTATGGTGAGCCGCTTATTGTTCTGTAGCTCATGAAGTGTAAACGCTGTCCGTTCCTGTGCCAGATCTATGTCTGCGGCAGTATGGATCACATAGCGTTCGCCTTTGATGATCATCCAGATGGGATAGACCACTCCCATGAGCACCGTTTTGCCCAGCCCACGAAAACCGGTGATGGCGATGATGCCTGAGCCCTTATCAGTCTCATCGAACATAGTCTCATGCGCTGGGCAAAAAGGTAGTGGGAAGATGTGGGGAAAGTAGGTATGGCAGAAGAATGAGAAAGCATCCCAACCTGATCCAGTGGTTCGTCTTATCCTTTCTGCCTTGGCTTCGGGATTATCGTCTATAAAAGGCAAGACGGAGATCGTTTTGGATGCGATCTCCGCCAGTGCTTTGTTATGCCGCTGAATGAACTTCTTAGGCATAACCGGGTAACCCCCCGACGCCCAGGGGGAAGGGCGTCGGGGACCCGGAGGTCGGAGGACTGACCAGTTCGGGCTGTTGGCTTGGAGGGTATGTAGGGTCTGTAGGCTTAGGCTGGGGAGGCCTTATGTAGGATGCATAAAAGCTAACCATTTCTTACTCTCAGATATTCTGCCAGATCGTGCAGAATGCTTTGGAACTGCTTAAGCAAGGTCTCATGCCCTTTCTCGATCATGAAGTCGGTCACCTGATCCAGGAACTTGACGATGTAGTCGTTCAGTTCTTTAGATGGTTGCCGATCCTTTTGATCCTGTTTCATCATGCTCACCAGGCTCTGGATGGCAGTATCGGCAGGGTTCTTGGCATACTCCCGGAGCGCTTGAATAAGTGCCTTCTTGCGGGCAATGGCGATCTCATGGTCGAGTTGGTTCTCTTCTTTGAAGAGCTCGTCCCACTTGCCGCTCTTGATCCACTTACGGACGGTGATGTCCGAGACACCGAAGATCACCGCCAGCTCCAGCGGATCGGTCTTGCCGTTCAGATAGGCTTCTTTGCAGTTGTCCCGCTTGATACGGAACTCACGGCTGTTACTCATACTCAGGGCGTACCTTGTGCTTCAGCAGATAGAGGTTAAGGTCTTTACCGGAGCAGCGCAGCTGTCCGTTTTCTTTAGTTCTAAACGCGGGCAGAGGATCGAGGATGTCCCTGATCCAGCGGTAGACGCTGGAACGGTCGACCTTGAGGATATCGGCTATCTCATCAGTGCGGTAGGTGCGTTCATCTTTGAAGATGCTCATCGTATTCACTTCCTCTGCAGTATTGGTATTCATAGGTGCCATTATTCATTCTCCTGTATTTCTTTCAATTCGGTTTGCATAAGGATGCCACTCTTTTTCAGAGGGCAGGAAAGTTGAGGACGATCTGGCGGTACTGCCCTGACTCGTCACGTTCATAGAAGTTGATGTACTGCTTGGTGGATACCACTTGAATGGCCTGGTCGATCAGTTCCATAGCTTCCTTCCAGGTTTTATCCTTGATGTTGTAGCGGCGCAGACGCAGGATGCGGTACTTGGCGATCTCGCCTTTCTTATCGACCTGGAAGGCTTCACTGATGATGGCTCGGAGGTTAACGTTGGAGTCGGCGGACCATTCTTTGATACACTCGTCTATCTTCTGTTTGGCGAGTTGGAGTTCGATCCCGAACTGGATGCGTTCCTTGAACCTGATCTCGACCCGGTACTTGCCGTCAAAGCTGTTGAGGACAGCATTGCCCTTCCAATCAAGTCCGTTCTTCTCAGCTACCTGCTGTAGATAAAGCTCCACATCCTCAAAGAACTGGTTCTTGTCAGCTACTATGCGGTCATGCAGCTTGATAGCCCGGTTGATAGTCTTGGTTACGATGTAGTCCTGCTTGAGAATTTCCGGCCTGATGATCGAGACCGGGATGCTCTGTCCGTTAGCGTCAACTTTGGTGGGAATAGGCTTCTTAGCCTTGGGGGTTTTGGGGGTGTCCATTAGATGTCTCCTTGTTGGTTGTATTTTTGGCTTTCTTTTCATTCTGTTTGATGTAGTTCTGCAGCATAGCTATAACCGCTCTGCGTTGATTCTTGTTGAGCAGATTCCAGTGAGTTTTGGAATAGTGACTTATCATGAATGCCCGCAACTGGGACTCGGTCCAGCCCGCAGTCTTCATGAGATAGAACATATACTTGCCCTGAGCGTCAAAGGTAAAAGCCTGGGGTCTGCCATGCTTACGGTACTTGAGCAGGAGTGCCTTCAACTCAGTTAAGCGATCTTCTGGCAAAGCCCGGAGCGACTCGCCATAGCCCAGGCCCTTGATGATGAACCTGAAAGCATCGAGCGGCCAGTGGAACTTCTTTACCCGGAGGGCATGAATTTCCTGACGTAGTTTCCGTTCCCGCTGTTCCTGAGTCATAGAATGCCCTCGCTCTTTACTTGGGGTTAGTGGTTTGAGTAGTTTTCTTACTGCGGCTTTTGGGTTGGATGCCGCACTCGGCCCGCTTCTCTCTAATGATGCCTTTCTTGATCACGGAACCGACTTTGAAGACCATGCCTATGTCCTTGGTATAGTATCCTGACTTGCGGATACCCACCGCATCGACTGAGATCAGAGCTTCCAGGTAGAGATAAGCCCACTGGCGGCTGCGCTGCATCTTGGCAGCCAACTGTCTGACGCTCTTAATCCGGCTCAGTTCAAGCATTAAGCAGATATCCTGGCAGGCTTTGAGATCGAATGTCCAGTTGCCGCAGTGGATGGTTGATACCTTGGCAGCATATCGGCCCCGGTTGGTTACATAGATATCCTCGTATTTGGATATCTTACGGATCACATTGTCTGCGATGAGCTGATTAAGGCGTTCCTGAACCGCATCCCGGTCTACTCCGGTACATTCACAGATCAGATCTATGTTGAAGTAGCTGACGGAGCGGTCTACGAAGCGGTCGATCAGAATGTCTTGCCCGTTCATAATGCCCCTTGGATATGGTTCATGGCCTGGATGAGATTGATTTTACCGCTGGATTCAAGCATGTGCATGATCTTGATGGCTTTCCTAAGGTTCCCGGCTGCGTTAAAGTGGATATAGTTGACCAGGGACTCAGGGCAGGGGATGTTCATCAGTTCGTTGCCTAACAATCTAATATCGTCCTTGCTCACCGCTTCGAACTCGTAAAAGTAGTTGCAGCGGTCAAAGTAGTAGGCATTGATCTGGCTGAGCCTGTCCATTGCGTTCTGCATGCCCACCAGGATCACCACCGCGAGCGTCTCATCTACCAAATCTCTGATCGCTCCGAGTAACTGGGGATAGCGGAAGGCATAATCAATCTCATCGATGATGATGACTGTCTCCTCATTATTCAGGAGCAGTTGAATACATTGCTTGTAAATATTGTTGGTAGTACCCGCCGGGAGATAATCGCCCATGCCTATGCTTCGGTACAGGTTCTGCAGCAGTTCCTTGGCAAAGATCTTGGGTGTGGTTGTAGCTTCCAGTCTGATATAGACGTAGCCCCGAGTACAGGCGACGCGGCTGGCATAGGTAGTTTTACCGAGGCCGGGTCTGCCATACAGCATACCCAGTCCCACCATCTCCAGACGGGGACGCTTAAGCAGGAAGTCGATACACTCATCGGCTTTCTGGACGTTGTGGATCGGGACAAGTTTTCCTTGCTTCATCTAATCCTCCTTATTTGATTCCGATCGTCTTGAGCATTTTCTTGAATTCCTCATCGTCAAAGGGATCGAACTCAGTTGATCCTTCGATAAGATCTTGATTTTGATTGGTGTTGACCGGTTCGGGTCGGCTGGCGGCTATTGCCTGTTCCTGCTCGATTACCATCTGTTCCAGTCTGGCGATCTCCTCTTCCGGACCCGGAGCGGGAGCCTCGATCATGGGTGCTTGAAGGAAGGCGGGGTTGTCATCAGCCGGGATCTCGTTGCTGTAGCTCATGAGCAGCTTATCCACCGACTCCTGATTGTTGCGCACAAAGCTCCGGGTCCGCTGTTCGGTCAGCCGCTGCAGCTTCTTGATCTGGGTGTATTCCTTACGGTATTCCTTATGCGACTTGCTGTTCTGCATATCGGCCTGGATGAACGGATGCTGGGTCTGGCGCAGGGAAGCCTGACAGATAAAGACATCCGACTCGTCATAGACCAGTATCCATCTTGCATCAGCCAGATCGTATCTGATGACCACCGGCTTGCCCATGTGGAAGACCAGATCAGGATGCCAGTACTTAAGCTTGTTCAGTACGATACCCTCGCTGCGGATGGCTTTGCGCTCCACGCTCAGCATCATGAAGTTGAGCCGGGAGGGATTGACCAGCCTATCCTGAGGTTTGGGAGCCGAGCTGAACACCTCCCAGGGTTTGCGGTTATCCAGTCCCCGGTGGGGAGTGATACCATATACGTATCTGAAATAGTAGCCGATCATCTGCATCGCTTCCTCAATGGTGGGCGGCTCGCAGGCATAGAGCTTCTTGATCCACTTCTCGTTACGCATCAGAGTGGCGGGCTTATCGGCTATATCGGCTCCCCGGAAGCTGCTGATGAAGCGTTCGAACTGCTCCTGAAAGGTCCGGAAGAACCGCTCTATGATCTTGGCCTTGGCATTGTAGCTTTCGGCGAACTGGGCTTTGATCCCCAACTTGGGGAAGATGCCGCCCAGTTCCTTGGCCAGGTCATGCCCTTCCCACTGCTCGTGGAACAGCTTGCTTTTGAAGGCCCTGCCATTATCGAGATAGACATACTGAGGCAGGGCTCCCCAGTTGAGGAAGCCGTTGCGGAAGGCAGCCTGGATGTGCTGGCTGTCCTCGGTGAAGGCAAGCGTGGCCCCCACCGGATATCTGGAAGCCCAGTCGAAGACCAGGATCATGGTCATGCGTTGTGCTTTCCCGGTCTTGGGATTGAGGATATCAAAGGCCAGGACATGCCCGTCGGCTACCCATACTTCGCCTACGCTTAGTAGTCTGCTATCCCTATGGATGGTCTTGATGATGTGCTCGGCTACGAACTTGCTGCCCTGCCTTGCCTGCTCCCAGATTGCCAGGTTGTCATCCCGCCATTCTTCAACCCATCTTCTCAGCGTGGGCACTGAACTGGGTGAGTCGATCAGTCCGGACTCGGCTTTGGCTTTCAGAAACTTGAGAGCGCTACCGATGCTGATCCGGTTGGGATGCAGCAGGATCGCCAGCAGCACCTTACCCTCCAGTTCGGTAATCTTGCGCTGCCGCTTCTGATAGCGGTTGCCATGTAGGAGGGCATACATATCCTGCTCGCTCTCTTCATAGCGTCCCAGCCAGATGCGTAAAGCCCGTTCGGTGCGTTTGCCTTTCAAGGCATAGAGTTCCGGTGCCAGGGTACCATTATTGTATTCAGTAGTGATCAGTTCCCATTCCCGGCCTTTGGACTCGCTATGCTGAAGCCGTTCCAGCACTGTAGTGCAGAAGTATCCCATCAGCTTAGCTTCGTTACCGCATTTGACCGGCACCCGTTCTTGAGGCGTAAAGTCGATGTATTCATCTTCAGGATCGTCTGGAACGCATAACTCACTTTCCGGGATGATACTACCATCCGGCTTGGTGATCTTAGCCGGCGGGACAGATTGATCAGGCACCGGTGTAACATTCGGTTTGATCTCCCGGCTCTTCCCAATCTGGTTAAGCAAATCCTGCTTACCCTTCCAATCGGGATAGATGCTCTGATAGAGCTCCACGTAGGCCAGAGGATCGATTTCATCATAGATGCTCATGCTTGTCCTCCTCGCTGTATTTGTAGATCAAAGCGCTATGCAGGTCTTTGCCATCTACCTGGAGAGTGATCTCAATGAAGCCGGCAGGTACTATGTTCCTGGTCCGGCAGTCCGCCATCTCCTTTATATATAGGGAAGGTTCGGTCAGCAGGAAGGTCTTCATGACCTTGTAACCGTCCTGCTCAACCAGATGCTTATGCACTTCAATCCGATTGCGCTTGATATAGCGCCATACGGTACGGGTGGAGCAGCTCATCAGCTCCGCCGCCCGCTCTACGGTCAGCCATACTGACCTTATCTTGTTCTTGCTCATGTTCAGCCTCTGCCAATATTCTTCAACTACAGGTAAAACCACTGTGACACCTCCGTTCCGGTGGCGTGTCACAGTGGTTGGATAATCTGTCACAGTGGTGCCCTTATTCAGGCCTGGCGATCTGTCACAGCGTTCAACATATCTACTGATCAGCATCGGCAGCTTTTTTCTCCGATCGGAAGTGTGTGTGACACCTGTCACAGAGGTCGGTGTGTCACAGAGGTCGTCCTTGACCCTATTATCTCCTGGCTCGTAAGTAGTCGCTTTCATAAGCGTCTCCCATTAGTTAATGTTGGGTGCTACATTACTGCATCGCAATAACTTGGGAAGTCCTTTCTGCTCCTTCCGAGCACCTTTGCAAACTTGCTGATCCCATTGGAAGAATCCGCTGCCGAATCACACTATGTAATTTTGTCTTGACAGAAAAGATAGACAATTTATCTTATCTACGGATGCATAATATTACCCATACGGCAAACGGTCAATGAAAATCTTGACCTTATAGGAGGAAAAATGGACCCCAACGATATCGGCAGCAGGCTGGGAATGCTGATCAAAGCAATGAATTTGAAGCAATATCAGTTCACCGAAAAATTCGGTATTTCGGCTAATTCTCTGGACCGCTACAAGAACAATGAGAGGTATCCGGACCCTCAATTTCTGACCAGATTGATTGATGCCGGAGTGAATGTGAACTGGCTGTTAAGAGGGGAAGGCAGCATGTTCATCCTGGCTCCCTGGGAACTCGGACCGGATGTCAGAACCACCAAGAAAGTGCAGATCGTAGATGGCAAACCGGTCTTAATGAATGATTTTGATACCACTTACGTGCGGACTTCCATCTTCCCGATTGTGGCGGAAATATCCGCTGGACCTCCCCTTGAAGTTCCGGAAGGCATAGAGCCGGCGGAATCAGTCGAAATTCCCACTCGCTATATTCCCTATGGTACTGACAGCTATGTGGCCTTCCGCATCAATGGACAGAGCATGGAGCCGCAGATCTTGCACGATGACATAGTCTTAATCAAGAAGCAAGTCACTTGGGAGGGCACGAATGGGAAGATATGTGCAGTGCGTTACGAGACTGGTATCACCTTGAAAAGAATACACTTCGATGAGACACATAAAGGAATCGCACTCCAACCCCTCAATAAAGACTTTCGAATCGAGTTCATAGACGCTGATCAGAGTCAGTGGCTCACGCTGATAGGCACTTTGGCACTTCAGTTACGATTCTATTAAATGAGATAAATATTTCAAAAAATCTGATGTTTTGAAAATAACCTAAAACGAGGGCAAAATTGAAGGAATCGTGATATCGAAACGTCCAAAAACGTCCAAAAACCACTGTGACACAGTCTAAAGCCAGTCCAATCTAACTCCGCATCCTATAAACCTTTAAGACCTCTGTGACATGTGATATCGATTTGAAGATTTGGGTGAGAACTTATAACAAAGAACACGGAGGACACTGAGGACACTGATAACACAGAGAAAAAGGAAGAAATAATAAATGGTTTAACCCGTATAATAAGTCAAATCGGTGTTTCTAATTCAATCTGCGTAATCTGCGTAATGCGCGTGAAACAAATCTTTTATTTTAACGAGGGGCTTACGCCACCTTCTACATCATTGTATCGCTCTCCAAGCTTTTTTGTAATTACAATCTATTATCAAATAAAATCTGTGAGAGTCCATTTTTTCATTTTTGATTGACAAAATAAGGGCTTCTTCAAACAAGGAAACAATAAAATATACCTAAATAGGAGAACAAAATGTCCAATCAACCACCCCAGAATCAAATTCAGATTAAGATTGACGAAAAGGTCGGAGAAGGCACTTACGCCAATTTTTTCGTTATTACCAATTCTCCTTCCGAATTTATTATGGATTGCGGAAGAATACTTCCCGGAATTCCGGATGCCAGAATTTATACCCGGGTTTTGATGACTCCCTCGCATGCCAAGCAATTGATGCAGCTTTTAGAGAAAAACATAGATTCCTACGAAAGCCAGTTTGGGGAAATCAAAATTTACGGTCAGCAGGATAATAAGCCGGTAGGGTTTAA
>Ga0067045_1028160_pt1 | contig 41143 bp, 34 predicted proteins | sample TerdegcTABiofilm_FD_59184 | JGI IMG/M metagenome (GOLD analysis project Ga0067045, IMG submission 59184) | Combined Assembly of (Gp0054472, Gp0054536) Wastewater bioreactor microbial communities from Singapore -Terephthalate degrading... | reverse complement strand
GCGCCGGAGCGCTGCGTCGCATTCGGTTCCGTCTCGCCGCGGCTTCTTCCGTCATGTCTCACCTCCAGCCCGAGAAAAGAATGGGTTCCGGGAAATGGCAGTGTTTTCCGTGACGCGAGGCGCGTCGTTTCATGCGAGAGACGTCAGAAACGCTCTCATGCGCTCCAGCGCCGTTTCGATGGTCGTCTCCGAGGCGGCGAAGGAGAGGCGCAAGAACCCCTCTCCCGCGGCGCCGAAGGCGTTTCCGGGGACCGTGACCACTCCGGCCTTCTCCAGCAGCAGCCGGGCCATCTCCTCGGAGCTTTTGCCGAAGGCGGAGATGTCGGGGAAGGCGTAGAAGGCCCCTTCGGGCATGTGACAACGCACGCCCGGAATGGAACGGAGCCCTTCCACGAGAAGATCTCGCCGTCTCTGGTAGCCGAGGCGCATCTTCTCCACCGCATCCTGGGGGCCGTCGAGAGCGGCGAGGCAAGCTACCTGGGCGGCGGCATTGACGCAGGAGGAGAAGTTCTCCTGCAGCCGCGCCATGGAGGCGATGATCTCCTCCGGGCCGTGCACGAAGCCGACCCGCCACCCTGTCATGGCGTAGGTCTTGGAGAAGCTGTTCACCGTAAGAACCCGGTCGGCCATGCCGGGAAGAGAGGCAAGGCTCACGTGAACGCGCCCGTCGTAGAGAAGGTGTTCGTAGGGTTCATCGGAGATGACCGCGAGGTCGTGACGGCGGATCACCTCGGCGATGTCCGACAGTTCCTCCCGGCGAAGCACCGCTCCCGTTGGATTGGAGGGTGAGTTGAGAAGAAGCGCCTTCGTGCGGGGAGTAATGGCCTCTTCAAGGGATTTCGCCCTCATGTGGAAGGCGTCCTCGGCGTAGGTGCGCACGGGGACCGCCACCCCGCCCGCGAGGTGGACCTGGCCGAGATAGTTCGGCCAGCAGGGATCGGGGATGAGCAGCTCGTCCCCGGGATCGAGCAGGGAGGAGATGCAGAGCATGAGTGTCTCGCAGGCGCCCGTCGCCACCAGGATGTTGCGCTCCGTTCCCGGAATGGCGTTTTCCGCGGCGAGCTTTGCCGCCAGAGCCTTGCGGAGTTCCGCAATACCCGCGTTGGGGGTGTATTTCGTCGCTCCCTCGCGGAGGGCCCGGACGGCCCGCTCCACAATGTGCTCCGGTGTGGCGTAGTTCGGTTCTCCCACGCCGAGATTGGCCGCGTCGGGATAGTTTGCGGCGAGAGCGAACATGGTGCGGATTCCCGAAGGGGGGTTCGTGCGGGATCGATTGCTCAGATGCATGGCACTCGCTCCTTTCCTCTTTGTGTCAGCGCTGGACTCTGCCGCTGGCATCCCCGCCCACGAGAGTGAGCACGTCCGAAACGGAGATGCGGTTGAAGTCGCCGGGGATGGTGTGCTTCAGGGCCGAGGCGCCCACGGCGAATTCCAGCGCCTCCCGGGGGCCGGCGAGCCTGCGGAGGCCGTAGATCAGTCCGGAGCCGAAGGAATCGCCGCCGCCGATGCGATCCACGATGTCGTTGATGGCGTATTTCCGGCTCACGAAGAAATTGTCCCGGTCGGCGAGAATGCCCGACCAGTTGTTGCTGTCCGCGCTGAGGCTCTCCCGGAGGGAGACGGCGAGGATACGGAGGTTCGGATAGGCCGCGAGCACCTCCTTCGCGAGCTTTCGGTAACTCTCCGCCTCGAGTTCGCCCGCCGTGACGTCCACGTCGACCTCGATGCCCAGAGTCTTCTGGCAGTCCTCCTCGTTGCCGATGAGGACCGAGACGAAGCGGACGATCTCGGGCATGACCTCCGAGGGTTTTTTCCCCCATTTCCAGAGTTTCTTGCGGTAGTTCAGATCGCAGGAGACGGTGATGTTCTTCCTGCGGCACGCCTCCAGCGCCTCAAGAGTCGCCAGGGCGGTTCCCTCGGAGATGGCGGGGGTGATTCCCGTCACGTGGAACCATTCGGTCCCCTCCAGAATGACGTCCCAGTCAAACTCGCCGGGCATGCTCTCCGCGATGGCGGAATGGTTCCTGTCGTAGAGCACCACCGAGGGGCGGGCGCAGGCACCGGTCTGGGTGTAGTAGATGCCCATCCGTTCTCCCGAGCGCCGGATGAAGGATGTGTTTACCCCGAAGCCCCGGAGTTCCCGGATGGCCGCGTCGCCGATGGGGTTCGGAGGCAGGGCCGTCACGAAGGCCACGTCCTCGCCGTAGTTGGCGAGGGAGACCGCCGCGTTGGCCTCGGCCCCGCCGAAGGTGGCCACGAAGCCCGGCGTCTGGAGGAACATTTCGTGGTGCGGTGGGGAAAGACGGAGCATGAGTTCTCCGAAAGTGACGATTTTCGACATCGCTCCAAACCTCCTCTAGCGGTTTTTTCGAATCCGGGCGATTTCCGCCACGACACGGGCCGCCGCGTCGCGGACGGCCTGCGGATCGTTCTCGCCCCCGCCCGCCTTGGTGAGGGAGCTTCCCATGCCCACGGCAAAGGCGCCTGCCTTGAACCAGGTTTCCAGGTTCTCCTCCGACACGCCTCCCGTGGGCATCATGCGGGCGTGGGGCAGCGGGCCGTGGACGGCCTTCACGAACTCGGGGCCAAGGCATTCGCCGGGAAAGACCTTCACCACGTCCACACCGAGTTCCATGGCCCGGACGAGTTCCGTCACGCTTCCCACGCCGGGCATGTAGGGAACCCCGTAGCGGTTGCAGCAGAACGCCACCTCTTCGGAGAGGTTGGGGGAGATGATGTACCGGGCTCCCGCGAGAATACACGCCCGGGCCGTCGGGGCGTCGAGGACCGTCCCCGCGCCGAGGATAAGCGAGGAGCCCCGGTGGTGCCCGGCGAGAAAGGCCATGAGTTCCAGCGCTCCCGGAACGGTCATGGCGACTTCGATGGCGGGAATGCCGCCTTCGTAGACGGCATTGGCCACTCCGAGCCCCTTTTCCTTGTCGCTGGCCCGAATGACTGCCACGACTCCCTTTTCATGGATCGCGTCGAGGATCTGGTACTTGGCGATGGGCAACATGCGAAATCCCTCCGAGTGAAATGTGACGTGATGGTCTTCACGGATACGATGGCGGAACGCCGTCGTATCCCAACAGTTTCGAAATCGTCCTGGCCGCTTCGAGGACCTTTTCTCCCAGGGGGCGAAGCTGATCGTCAACGAAGCGATAGGCCGGCGCGGAGATGCTCAACGCTCCAACGGGGTAGCCCTTGGTGTTCAGGATGGCCGCTCCCACGCAACGGATCCCCTCCTCGTTCTCCTGGTTTTCCTCCGCCCATCCCCGTTCCCGAACGGTGCGGAGCATGGCGAGAAGTTCCTTTTGGTTCGTGAGGGTCCGTTCCGTACGGGAGACGAGGGGAACGGAGCGGAGATAGAGATCCAGCTCTGCCTGGGGAAGGCTCGCCAGAATGGCCCTTCCCGCGGCGGTGCAGTACATGGCGAGGGTCGCGCCGATGCGGGAGCGCATGCCCACGGGATGGGAGGATTCGAGCTTGTCCAGATAGAAGGTCTCTCCGTTCTGAAACCGGGAGAGATGGATCGTCTCCCCCACTTCCTGGAGGAGGTTCTTCAGGACGGGTTTTGCCAGGGTGACCAGATCGGTCTGACGCCGATAGGTCTCGGCCCACAAAAGCGGCGCCGATCCCATCCGGTAGCGGCCGTTCTCCGTGCGGAGCACCACCCGGTGCGCTTCGAGGGTGACGAGGATGCGGTGCACCGTCGCCTTTGAAAGGGCCACGGTGGAGGCGATCTCCGTGACGCCCGCGTCCTCGCGGAAGTCCACCAGAGCGTTGAGAACGGCCAGGGCGCGGTCGAGAACCCTGATGTTCGAGGAGTCCGCAGCGCCGGTCATGCCCTGTTTCCGCGCATGATCCGCAGCGCGGTGCGGCAGGCGTCTCCGAAGATCAGGCCGTCCACGCTCCAGGCGATGTAGAGAAAGCCTTCATCGAGGCGACGAAGCGCTTCCTCGGGGGAGGTGACGAAGATCCCCGTGGGTTTTCCCGCGTTGCGGGCCACGGAGAGGACTTGGGCGATGGCGCTTTTCATGTCCGGATGGTCGATCTGTCCGGGAATGCCCAGGGACTGGGAGAGGTCGTAGGGGCCTACGAAGAGCACGTCCACGCCCTCCACGGCGGCGATCTCCGGAAGCGCCTTCAGGCCGAGCACGTTTTCGCAGTGGGTCACGATGAGGGTCTCCCGGTTGGCTTCCTCGAAGGCGCGGTCCAAGGGGATGAGGCCGTAGGAGGAGGATCGGGGAAGCGCCACGCCCCTGTTGCCGAGGGGAAAATATTTGGCTCCCCGAACGATGCGCGCCGCCTGTTCGGCGCTGTTCACCTGGGGGAGCTGGATCCCCTGGGCTCCCACGTCGAGGGTTTTGAGAATCCAGGTGTCGCTCGTCTCGGGAATGCGCACCACCGGCGTGGCTCCCCGCAGTTCTGCCCCCCGCAGGAGATTCTGGAGGGACTCCGGATCCATCGGGCCGTGTTCCGCGTCGATGATGACGAAATCGAATCCGGCGATGCCCGCGATCTCCACAAGATCCGGAGAGTTCAGCGTGATGAAGGTTCCCATGACGGGTTTTCCTGCGGCGAGCATTTCCTTGATCCTGTTCTTCATGATCGTTCCCGCCTCCTCTTTGTTGTGCCTCGGGCACGTCAACGTGGCTTCCGTGAAGATTCTTTGTTTCATTCAGCGAGACAGCATCTTGCTCTATAGAACACAGTATAAGCGACGACGAACGGCTTGTCGAGATTTTTAAAACAATGTTTCGTATAGTGGAACAACAGGGCCGATCGTCTCCTCCACCACGGCACGGTGTTGACCATCCGGGGAGAAGAGATCTTTCGGTTGCGGAAAAAACGCCGGATGAGGTGGGTCATTCATCCTCGCCTACGGGTCAATTTCTGAGATCGCTTGACACAGACGCATGCGGTTTTTTCAGCGGGAAAATCAAGCCGCTTCGGTTGTGTCATGCTCCGGACGGTGGCTCGGCGCCCAACCTCCCTGACGCAGAGACCTTTTCACGGTTTTCCTGCCGATGCCGAGTTCTTCCACTATGCGACGGCTTCCAAAAACTTTTTGATGCAGATGAAGAATCTCCGAGACGTCTTCCGGCTTTTGCATGCCCCTTCGGTCGATCCGTCGGAAGCGTACTCCCCTTACGCACCATGACCCTTCTCTCCGGGGGCAGTTTTACATGTCGTTACCGGATCAGTTTATTCTGTCGCGTAGCACGCGACGCGGGACAGACAGGGAGAAGTGAGTTCCGATATGAACCGGAAAGGTGTTCAATGATCCATCTTGACAGAAGTGGAGATCCTCGTGTAAGAAAAGACAATCGTGATGTATCCACTTATGGATCCAAAAAACGGAGTGTTCCGGATGGAAGGATGGGTTCGTGACAGGGCCACGGTCGCGAACGTCTCGAGCCATCCAGGAGGAGAAGGAGAAAACATGCCGAGAGGACGTGTCGAATCGAAGGCCCGGGACGAGATCTTTCGTCTCATCGTGGAACGCGAACTCGCCCCGGGAACGAGAATCACCGAAGTGTTCCTTGCGGAGAAGCTGGGCATCAGCCGCACCCCCGTTCGCATTGCTCTTCGGGAGCTCATCGCCGAAGGGTTGCTGGAGCGGGACAGCACCAGAGGGTGCATCATTCCTCCGCTGGAGTCGGAGGACATGCGCCACGTCTTCTCCCTTCGGGAGAAGCTGGAGGGAATGGCTGCGGTGCAGGCTGCGGAGCATGCTTCCCCCGAGGACGTGGAGAGCCTGGAGCGGATCCTCGAGGAAGGAGCGGAGGACTACACGGGGTGGCGCAGAGAGGCCTTCGCCAGACACAACGAGGAATTTCACCGGCGCATCGCTCGCATGAGCGGCAATGCCTATCTGGAGAAATACATCGGTGAATGTTTCTGGCGGTCCCAGATCTACGTGTTTTTCTTCGATACCTTTTTCCTCTTCGGTGCCGAAAAGGGAACCCTGGAGGCCACGCCCTACTATGGAACGTCCTTTACGGAACACGGGGAAATTCTCGCGGCCATCCGGGAACGTCGCTGCGAGGATGCGGGGCTGGCCATGGAACGGCATGTGAGGGCTTCGTACACGTTGCTGATCAAAAAACCGTGAGCGCAAAGGGGAGAGTGGCGTGCGCGCCACGTCCGCCCTTTGCGCTTTTCTGGGACAAAGAAGGGGCGAAGGGCGCATGCGGAACGGACGGTGCGCGTCGTCGCTCCTTGCCGCGAGGCCGGACGGGACTGGCCCGCGGCGCTCGACGGCACGGTGGAACAGCATGATGCCATTGCGGGAACGGATGTTGCGGAGATGGACAGCGGAAACTCCTGGGGGAGACGTTGCCATGAACGAGAAAGGAAGGTTTTCATGAGCGAGCGGGAACATCTTGACTTCGACGATTACGGTGAGAAGTGGTTCAGCGACGACGCTTCCTTCGAGGAGGACCTGAAGCACGTCTGGGGACGCCGCTGGAGCGTTTCCTCCGAGGTGGGCAAGCTCCGGGCGGTGCTTCTGCGGCGGCCCGGCAAAGAGATCGAGAACATGACCGATCCCGCGGCCTGGCGCTGGGGTGCCGTCATGGACCCGGAAAGGGCGCGGGCGCAGCACGACGCTTTCGCCGAGATCTACCGCAAGGCCGGCGCGGAGGTCTTCTACGTGGAGGAGCAGCGGGAGGACCGTCCCAACGCGCTCTTCATGCGGGACAACGTCCTCGGCACCCCCGAGGGGGCCATTCTCTGCCGCCAGGCCACCCGCTTCCGCCGGGGTGAGGAGCGGGCCGTGGCGGCGGCTCTGGGACGCATCGGCTGCCCCATCGTGCGCACTGTCTCCGGCCGGGGCGTCTTCGAGGGCGCCTGCGGCATGTGGGTGGACCGGCAGACCATCATCCTCGGCACGGGAGTGCGCTCCAACGAGGAGGGAGTCCGCCAGGTCGAGGAGACCCTCCGGTACATGGGCGTCACGGACATCCTCCGCTTCCAGATTCCCTGGGGACACGCCCATCTGGACGGGCTGATGAACATGGTGGACCGGAAGAAGGCCCTGATCTTCCCGTGGCAGACCCCCTACGACGTGATCAAGCCCCTCGTGGATCGGGGCTTCTCCATCATCGAGGCCCCCTCCATCGAAGAGGTGAAGCGGGGCGCGGCGGTGAACCTGGTGGCCCTCGAACCCGGCGTGGTGGTCCTTCCCTCGGGCAATCCCGAGACGCGGAAAGCGCTGGAGAAGGGCGGCGTGGAGGTCATCGAGACAGACGTGACGGAAATTCTCAAGGGGTACGGCTCCCTGCACTGCATGTCCGCCTTCCTGGACCGGGACGAGATCTGAGGTAGCGGGACGGCGCCGGAGGGCTTCCGGAACGATGGAGGCTCTTCCGGGCCACGGAAGGATGGAACGTGGGCTCGAATGGGCAGAGGGGGTTTTTCCGGGCAGCGACGAGAGGAATGAACGGAGATGGAGCGGATTGAGTGTATTGTCACCGCACCGCACGTGTTCACCATGGCCGGAGAGGGCGTGGGATACCGGCCCGATACGGCTCTCGCGGTGGACGGGGGGCGCATCCTCAAGGTAGCGCCCAGAGAAGAAATTTTCGCCCGCTATACGGCCCGCCGCATTCTGGACGGGCGGAATCACGCGCTGTTTCCGGGCTTCCTCGACGTGCACATGCACATGTCCGCCTGCCTCCTCCGGGGAATGGCCCAGGACGTGGGCAACTGGATGATGCACGGCTTCTTTCCCTTTGCCCTGCACCTCGACGGAGAGACACTCCGGGCGGGCACGCGGCTCGCCGTGCTGGAGGCGCTTCGGGCCGGAACGACCACCTTCGGCGAATACGGCATGGAGGCGGATTTCATGGCGTCCCTGGCGGAGGAGGCGGGTTTCCGAGCCCAGGTGACGGTGCATTTTCGGGAGACTGAGGACCGCGTCTACGCACCGGAGGAACTCTACGTCTTCGATCCGGAAAAGGGGCGGAAGGGGGTGGAGCGCTGCCGCGATGTCTTCGAGCGATGGCACCGCCGTGGAAACGGACGAATCACGGTTCTCTTCGGCCCTCAGGCGCCCGACGCGGTAAGCCTGGAATCGCTGCGCCGCGTTCGGGAACTGGCTTTGGAGTGCGGAACGAAGGTACATCTCCATCTCGCCCAGGGAGACCGGGAGACGAAACAGATGCTGTGGCGTTACGGCAAAAGGCCGATTCCCTGGCTTTTGGAGATGGGCTTCGCGGACGAGCATCTTCTGGCGGTGCACCTCACGGACGCCACGGAGGACGAGGCCCGCCTCGTGGCGGAAACGGGGGCCTCTCTGGCGCTCTGTTCCGGCTCCATCGGCATCATCGATGGTGTGGTGCCCCCCGCCAGGGCGTTTCAGGACGCGGGAGGATGGGTTGGCCTGGGGAGCGACCAGGCTCCGGGGAACAACTGCCACAACATGCTGAACGAAATGAAGCTCACCGCTCTCTTCAACAAGATCCGCTACGCCGATCCGGAGGTTATGCCCGCCTGGAGGGTGCTGCGCATGGCCACCATCGAGGGTGCCCGTGCCGTGGGACTCGGCGCGGAGGTGGGTTCCCTGGAAAAAGGAAAGAGGGCCGATTTCTTTCTGCTGGACCTGAGAAAGCCCACCATGCTTCCCGTGCATGAGGATCCTCTTCGGAACATCGTTCCCAATCTGGTGTACAGCGCCCGGGGAGACGAGATTTCCCTCGTGGCCGTGGACGGAAACGTGCTCTACGAGGAGGGGCGTTTCCACACCCTCGACGAGGAGCGGATTGTCGACGAGGCGATTCGCCTCGCACGTCCCCTCGGCGCCAAGGGAGCCGCTCTGTTCCGCGAACTCCGTGGCCCCAATGCGCGCTCCATGGAGGAGGGAAAGCTCTAGGCATCCGGTTCACGTTGCCGGGGAACTCGCTTTCCCCAGGGAAGCGGCGTTCCTCTCCGGCAACGTCACCGGGTTCGCTCACCTCGACGGGGAGGATGCACGCCCATGACATTTCGCCTTGTCTGTTCGATCTGCTCTCGTTTCTTTTCTTCCGAGGCAGATCTCTCCCCGTCCCGCCAGCGATGTTCCGCCGATCTCGACGCGGTGCTCAGGCTTCGGGGAAGTGCTCTCTTCGGAGAGAAGGGATACGGAAAAAAGCCGTTCCGGAGGAACGCAGCGGACCTCCGGAACGGCTCAGGTATTTTCTCCCCTGTTTCGCAATGTCACCTTCGTTCAGGGACGATTTCGGTCCGGGCCCAGGGCCTCCTCGACGGAAGGTGGAGTCTCTCCCGGAACGTTCCAATGAGCGTTTCCCATGAGCACGAAGGATTCAACGGGGATGAGCGGGCGACGCAGAATCTCCGCCGTCTCCTGGGAGAGGTTGAGGGACGTGGCGATCTCGGCTCCGGCGGTCCGGACGGCATCGAAGTACCAGGAAAGAGTTTGCCGCATCTCCGGAACATGGAGCAGTTCTCCGGTGGTGCAGAGAAGCGAGCCCAGGAAGCGCTCGTCGTCGCCGTTCGCGAGGAGTTCGAACTCCCGCACCAGGGCGTCGAAATGATGCCGTTCGGGAAAACCGCAGTTGGAAAGAAGAAAGTTCCGTGTCGTGTGCTCGGGATAGCGAGGGGGGTGGGTATAATGATCCCCTTTTCGGACAAACCAGGGTTTGGCCAGAGGAAGGGTTCGCTCGAGAATGCGCTTCAGGCGGGCCGTCATGCCGTAGTGATAGAGCGGTGTCGCCCAGATCGTCAGGTCCGACGCCAGTATTTTCTCGAGGACCCGGGGCATGTCGTCCTTGTGGACGCAGACACCGGGTGTCTTGGTCCAGCAGGCGAAGCACCCCAGGCAGTCCCGGATCTCCAGATCCGTCGCGTAGAGCGTCTCCGACGAGGCCCCCTGCGTTGCGGCGCCTTCCAGAAAAGCCTTGAGGAGGATGTCGGTATTGCTCTTCCGCCCCCGGGGGCTTCCGTTCAGGGCAAGGATGCGAAAGGGTTTGTCCGTCATTGGAGCATCCGTCCTTTCTCTACTCGCCAGAGAAGAAATTTTTGCGCGGAAGTGCTTTCCGTGCTCCGTTCACTCACTGATGAGAGAGCCGCAGAACTCGCACTCCCGGGGATGTCCCGGGGTGACGATGTTGTTGGCGCCACAGCTTCGGCAGGTGACGAGCCGCGGAACGGGCGGGGGCGCGGAGAGCTCCGTTCGTTGTTGCACGCCTCCGCGGTCCATGAGAGGGGCGTCGTCTCGTGTCCTCTCCTGTGTTCCGCTTTCTTCTGTCCTGTCGCCCTGTCCTCGTCGCTGCAGATCGGCCTCCATGGCGAGATGGCGTTCCACCGCGGGAACCACCACGCGCTTCGCTCCCTCGTTCAGATAGGCGTCGGGAAGATAGCCCGTGCGGATCAGGAAGCCGACCTCCGAGGCGACCTTTTCGGGGCGCTTGGAGACGATGCGGGCGATCTCGTCGATCTCGAAGAAACGCTTGTTCACGATCACGTCCAGATATTCCCGCACCATCTTCCCCCGGTAGACGAGCTTGTTGCCGAAACGCCAGAGGATGAAGCCGAGAAGCGTGAAGGTGATCGCCAGGCCGACCACGAACTCCCCTTCGCGTCCGAGCGTGTCCCCGTAGAGGTTCTGCTGTTCCTGGTAATAGCCGTACCCGCCGATGGCGAAGACCAGCATGATGACGATTCCCACGACTTTGAGGATGCGTCCCGTGGAGATGCTCGCATGACGGTCCCGGGCGAGGCGCATCACGAGGAGCAGCACGCCGAGGGGCCAGAAGATCATGGACACGACGATGAAAGGCCAGGAAAGATACCAGGGAACCTGAAGTCGTTTGGCGTACTCGGAAGAAGGCATGGGCGTATCTCTCCTCCTCGAAAGGCTCTGTTCGGGAGCGCTGATGCGCTCGACCGGGAATGTTTTCTTCGGACCGGCGCTGCGGCGGTCGGTGAGAGCGTTCAGGCTCGTCTCGCCGCGGTACGTTGTCTCACTTGAGACGGAGAAGACGGGCGTTGCGCTCTTTGAGAAGGCGCTCCGCCTCGGAGAGCAACCGCTCCCCTTCCTGTGGCTCGCCGCCCCCGCCGGAAGAGCCTGCACCCAACTGGCGCAACGCCTCCAGAAGGTTCGCGAGGCGCTCCTCCTCCGCTGCGAGAGAGGGATGGCTCATGGAATCGCTGTAGCGGAGCGCTTCCGAAAGGGAGCGGAGACGTGTGGCGAAGGAGCCGGTCTCTCCGCCTCGGGAAAAGGCTTCGGCGGCCTGGTCCGCCTTTGTCGCGAGGTCCGCGAGGTGCAGGCGGCTGCGGCGCGCTTCTTCGTCGTTGCGGCCCGTGGAGAGGACCACCATGGAAAGAAAGCCTCCGAGGACGAGGAAGAGCACGGCGCCCCCCACGTGGAGCGCCACGTAGGCCGGTACGGAGAGCGTCCAGCTGCGGGTGACGAGCACTGCGGCGAGGACGAAGAGGTCGTAGAAACAGATCATGGTGCCGAGAGAGAAGAGAGACGGCAACGGCGCGACCCGCTCGTCCCCCGCGATCACCTGGAGAATCCCGTAGCCGAAGGAAAGGACGGTACAGAAGGCGAGCGTGCCGAAGGAGATCCAGAAATGCGTGTTCCGCATCTCCGGAGAGGTGAGCAGAAACGTCACCACCGTCGCTCCCGCCACGGCGATGCCCAGGAGAAACAGAAGGATCAGGCTGAACGTGAGCTTTCTCATGGCACGTCTTCCTTCCTTGAGGAGTTTCTCACGAAGCTGTTCCGGAGGACTCGTCCGACGGGCCGGCCATCCGGGCGCCGCACTCGGGACAGAAGCGCGTTTCCGGCGCGACCTCCTTGCCGCATCCCGGACAGAAGCGTTTTGGCGATGTCGCCGCGCTCTTCGCCTCGTCTCCGTCCACGGCGGTTCCGCAGGAGGGGCAGAACTTCATGGCCCGCGTGACGGGCTCGCCGCACTTGGTGCAGGGAAAGGGAAGCGGTGCGGCGCACTGCATGCACGCCGTGGCCCGCTCGGGGTTGTCCGCGCCGCATTTGGGGCAGGGACGGTAGGGGTCGCCGCAGGAGGGGCAGAAGCGTGATCCCTTGGGAAGTGGATTGCCGCATTTGTTGCACAGAGGAACCTCCGAGGGGGTTTCGGGCGCCTTGCGCGGAGGTTCTTCCCCGCGGAGAATGTTGGCCCCGCAGGTGAGGCAGAATTGGGCGCCCGGGGGGTTGTGCGTGCGGCAGCGGGCGCAGAAGACCGAACCGCCTCCGGTCTGGAGCTGTCCTGCCATCTGTCCCGCCGCGGCGCCGAAAGCGCCGCCGAGTCCGAAGCCGAGCCCGGCTCCGAGTCCGGCCCCGAGGAGCCCCGAACCGCTTCCTTCGTTTCCTGCGGCGGTCTGGAGCGTGTCAAAGGTCCGCATCTGCTGGTAGGTGTACCCCATGATCTCCATCTTGGCCCGCTCCGCCAGGGCTTTCTTGAGTTCCTGCACGGCGGGATCCTCTTCCGGCACGTTGATGGAGTTCACGAAAAAGTTCACCGCTTCGATGCCGTAGTCGGCGAAAATTCCGCCGACGCGCTGTTTCATGTGTTCGGAAATCTCGTCGAGATAGGCGTTCACCTGGAGAATGCTGATGTCCTTCTTGATCAGGTAGGTGGAGATCAGATCCTTCACTTTGGTGAGGAGCACTCCGCGGAAGAAGCGCTGGAGAGTGCTCTTGTCGAAGGAGGGAACGGCGCCGACGAGTTTCACCAGAAACTTGCGGGAGTCCTCGATGCGCACGCCGAACTGCCCGTGGGACCGCACGGGAATGAAGATACGGTATGAAGGATCCTGCAATTGGATGGGATCGGAGGTTCCCCATTTCACGTCCAGAGAGTGCACCTTGTTGATGAACCACACTTCGGCCTTGAAGGGGGACTCGCCGCCGAAGGGAAGATTGATGAGCCTGTTCAGCAGAGGAATGTTGTTCGTGCTGAGCGTATGACGTCCCGGACCGTAGAGGTCGAGGGCCTGACCGTTCTTGAACAGAATCGCCTCCTGTGCCTCGCGGACGACGAGCTGGGTCCATGTACCCAGTTCATCGCTCCGGGAGGGATCGGCGGCATTCGCATATTTCCACGCGAAAACTTCGTGCGGATCCGGTCCGAGATATTCCACGACCTCCACAATGGCCATGGGGCGGACACTCCTTTCCTGTGCGTCGCGTCGGGCTCTTCTTCCGCTCCCGAATTCGGGGGCGGAGCAGTGTTTTTCGCAAGCGCTCTCAGTTTCTTCGGATGCTTTTCCGCCTGTACGCCAGGGTTCCCAGAGGAATCAGGAGCAGCACCCATCCTGCAGGAATGAAGCCCAGGGAACAGCCGCCGCCCTCGCCGTCCCCGCTTCCCGTCGGAACGGGAGGAGGCAGGCCGCCGCTTGAAAGGGCCAGGCAGAGCGGATCCAGGAGGAGGCCGTCGTAGGCGCCGTCATAGATGATCAGATAGCCGATGCCTCCGTCGTCGAGAGCGACCACCGCTTCGTCGGGAGAATCCACGAGGAGGAGGCGGAAGGTTACGGTGAACCGCCCCGTGGTGGCGTCGTAACCCGCCTCGAAAAAGTTTCGCCAGGAATTTCCCGCCAGATTCACGAGGTTCACCGCGCCCTCCTCGAAATGTTTGAAGAGATGGATCTTTTCGAAGATGGCCGTGGTCTGGTCCTGGACGGTCTCCATGGAGGCCTCGAAGTCTGCGATGGTGGCCGCGTCCCAGACGGTGAGAAGATCCACGCTGGAGAACTCCCAGGAGACCAGGAAGGGCAATCCGGGGTATTTTCCGGGCGGGATGGTCTGGTCCACGCTGATGGAGAACTGGAACGCCTTGAAGACGTTCCTCACGGAGGGTACATAAAGAGGGTGAACCTCCTCGAAGGCCACCGGGCCGATTTTCGTGAGGAGCACCACCTCGTCCAGCCCCTGGGGCATATCCGTGCTGATGGCCTGGAGCGTCGCGCTGCCCATGGCCAAGGGGGTGAAGAGGGGCGTGTAGGGGACGACGTCGAGAGAGATGTCGTAGGTGACGTCCAGGCGGTATCCTCCGACTCCCGTGAGGTGCAGGTCCGGTGAGACGGTCATGCCGACAAAGCGGAAGGACCTGAGAAGTGCCCCGAATCCGGGGAAAATGTGGGGAACGTCGGCGCTCGCTTCACCGAAGAGGTAGCGGTTCCGGACGAGCTCGCTTCCCTCCACGTTCACCGTGTTGGTTCCCCAGTTTCTCAGGCGAACCCAGAGACGGTCGTTGGGTGCCGCCAATACCCGGAGCGGAATGGCCTGATCCGCAGGGTCGAAGGTGTAGGTGCGGAATCGGGAGGGCTCGACGTTGTCCACGGCGAAGCCCACCTCGAAAAGATCAGGACGCCGGAGGAGCGTCATGACAAAGGGAAGTCGTGCCGCATCCGTGTCGGGAGAGACCGTGTCGGAGGAGACGGCGAGAAAGGCGGGAAAGGTACCGTAGGAACGAGCGCCGAAATCCCAGGTGAGTGTGGCCTCCTTGCGGACATCGCCGGAGACGAAGGAGAGGGAATGGGCCGTGATGCCCGTTCCGCCGAGAGTCACATCCAGGGAGCGGGCCGGATCCTCGTGGGAGACCGGAAGAGCCAGGGTGCCCTTGGGAAGCACCGTGCGCACGAGGAACGGGTCGAGCTGGGATTCGGCGCAGCGGGTGTTTCCGAAGACGACGAGGGGTGCCTCCGAAGCGACGGTGACGGAAAAGGATTCTGTCTGGGAGGCCCCGCCGTCGAAGACTTCTCCCAGGGCGAAGAGGTCCGTGTTGCTCTCCAGAGGAAAAGGCGGCAGTTGTGAGATGGAGAAGGCTCCCCCCACGGCGGCTGCCGCGAGGAGACAGAACGCAGGAAGAAGAAAGACGCGGAAAAATGTGGTCGCCTTTTTCACGACGAACACCATCCTTTCACGGGATATAAACCGGCATGGCCTCCAGGAGGCCCGGAGCCTTCCGGCGTGGAACGAAGAAGACGGCAACGAGTGCTTCGGCCATTATACCGTGTTCGGTTCCTCTTCGAGCACCTCGGTGATGCGAATCTCTTCGCATGCGGCGAGGGGCATCACCATGGGAGATGTCAGTTGTCCCATCTCGGGGTGGAACGTCAGGCTCATTCTCGGACGGTGTGGTGCTTCGGCGGGAATGGCCGTGACGAGTCCAACGTGTCCCGTTGAGAGCCGAAGCCACGTTCCCACGGGGTAGGGGGCCACGACGCGGAAAAAGGCCTCCACCACCCGTGGATCGAAGAGCGAGCCGCTCCCTTCGAGAATGAGAGCGTGGGCCTCCCAGGGAGTCCGGCAGGGACGGTAAGGCCTCGGAGAGACGAGGGCGTCGTAGACGTCCGCCACGGCGACGATGCGACTGAGGAGATGGATTTCCTCTTCCCTGAGGCCGCCGGGATAGCCGCTTCCGTCCCACCGTTCATGGTGCTGCAGCGCCACGATGCGTGCGGTGGGCCAGACAAGGTCATGCCCCGCGAGGAGATCCCATCCTCCTCGCGGGTGAAGGTCCACGAGGGAGCGTTCCTCCCCGTCGAGAGGCCCCTTCTTGTCCACGATCTCCGAAGGAATGGCGGCCATGCCCAGATCGTGCAGCAGGGCGCCCAGTCCGAGATTGTAGAGCTGCGCGTAGGAAAAGAAAAGCTCTTGTCCGAGCAGCAGACTCGTGGTGGCCACGAGAGCGCTGTGGGTGAAAATGTACCCGTCGTGTCCACGGAGGGCGAGGAAGCGGAGGACGAGACGGTCGGAGCGGTCGAAGACGTCCTCCAGAATGTCCCGAAGGACACTCTGGATCCGCTCCATCCGCTCCGGAGGCAGATGGTTACCCCGTGCGGCCGTGGCGGTGACGAAGAGCTCCTGCAGTTCTTTCAGGGCACGCCGGAACGTCTCGGGGCGAAGAAGGGGCTCCTCCGCCGCGTCGGGAAAACGCCGATCCCTGATGTACACAAAGGGAACCGCCTGTTTTTTCAGGAGAGCGATGGTCCGCTCCGTCAGGGTCAGATCCTCCCGGAGCAGCAGGGCTCCCGTGGAGGAGAGTATGGGCAGGGCAAGGAGCATCCCCGCTTCCAGTGCTTCCGTCCGAACGAGGCGCATGGGGGTCAGCTCCTCACCAGGACCAGGGCGGCGAGAGCCGCCAACTCTCCCGCCACGGCGGCGGCGCCGAGAACGTCCCCGTTCGTGCCGCCCAGGAGATGCCGGGCGAAACGGCACAGCCCCCAGCCGGCCAGAAAGGCCGCCGTCATGGAGACGAGCCACTGTCGCGGCCCCAGCGGAAGAAGAAGGGCGGCGCAGAGCAGTCCCCGGAAGAGTTCCACCTTGCCGAAGGGAATCACATAGTCCCGGGCCAGCCCCGTCTCCCAGGGGTAGGTGCCGAAAAAAGCCGCCCCGAGGAGTGCAAAGCGCCCCGCACAGGCCCCGAGTGCGAGCAGGAGCGGCCACGATCCGGGAGGAAGGGCTTCCGCCAGGGAAGTCCACAGGCCAAGGGCGACCACCAGAAAAATCGCGCCGTATCCGCCGATGCGGCTATCTTTCATGACCTTCCGCAGCGCCTCGCCGCGTTTGCCGCTCCCCCACCCGTCCGCCAGGTCCGTCCAGCCGTCGAGGTGGAGCGACCACCCGAGCAGGGCATAGAGCGCCAGCGCTCCCCACGCAGCGGCCCGGGGAGGCATGCCGAGGGCGCAAAGGGTGCCTCCTCCGCCGGCGAGTCCTCCCAGCAGGGCTCCCACGAGGGGCGCGAACGTGAGGGCCGACGCGGGAGAAACGGGCTGTCGCGGCCAGAAGCGGGAAGGGATGGGAATTCGGGAGAGAAATCCCAGAAGAAAGATGAATTCGGCGTAGAGGCGCGCCGGAATCGCGGTGGGGATCATGGCGTGAAGATCCTTTCCGTTCCGCCGGGTTCCATTGTGCCCGCAGCACGAGGACGCATCATCGTCATAGGTCCGGCATGTCCGGGGGCGTTCCCTTGATCCATTGCGGAATGCCCGCGACCACAAAGGCCACCGCGTCTGCCCTTGCCGCAGCGACTTGGTTCGCCCGTCCCTGAAGATCGACGAAACGCCGTCCGAGGCGGTACGGAGGAATGGGAGCGTGCCCCACCTCGTTGCTCACCACGAGAAAGTGGGCGCTCCGGGCGGGCGCGTCGAGCAGGTGCTCCAGGAGGTCCAGGATTCGCTTTTCCGCCGCGTTCCATGTAGCAGGGTCCTCTCCATCGGCGGAGGGTTCCGCCAGGAGAAGCCTGGAGAGCCAGAGGGTAAGACAATCCAGCAGAAGAATGCCCCGGATGCCCCGGATTTTTTCGGGGATCTTTTCCGGTGTGCCTTCCAGGGTGTGCCATGTCTCGGGCCGTGCGGCCCGATGCAGGGCGATGCGGGCCGCCATCTCCGCGTCTTTGACGTCCGCTGTGGCCACGTACGTGACGGTGCTGCCGCCGAGGCGCTCCGCCGTCATCTGGGCGAGACGGCTTTTACCGCTCCGCATACCGCCGAGAAACAGGGTCAGGGATGACATGTCTCTTCTCCTTCGTCTCCTTCTCTCTCTTGCTCTACTCTTTGCGAGGGTGACGTCCGATGTCGTTCGTGGCAGAGCTTTCTCGAGTTTGTGCTGTATGCATCAAGGTGTCCGAATTCGAGACAAGTATAGAGCCGGGAGCAGAGAGGGCGCAAGCGCCGTCTTTTTGCTACGATGGGGTAGTGGCGGAATCCGGTCTCTTTCGCCGGAAAAGGCCCCGCCGGAGGAGCGCTCCCCGGCGACGAATCGGGAGAGGAGTTGGCCGATCATGGAAAAGCGCGATTGCGCAGAAATCGATCCGCAGATCACCGATGTGCTTCTGGCGAGAAAAACCCTGGAGGGACGTGTCCGGCACACCCCCACGGAACGTTCCGCGCCGCTCTCGCAGGTTTGCGGCGGAGAGGTGTATCTCAAGTTGGAAAATCAGCAGCTCTGCGGTTCCTTCAAGGTACGGGGAGCCCTGAATCGGATGGAGCGCCTGACGCCGGAGGAGCGGCGCCGCGGCGTGGTCACCGCCTCCAGCGGGAATCATGCCCAGGGAGTGGCCCTTGCTGCGGTGGAGCTGGGCGTGGCAGCCACGGTCTGCGTTCCCGGCGTCTGTCCCGAGACGAAAAAACAGGCCATTCTCACCCGGGGAGGCTCCCGGGTGACTCTCAAGGTGGTGGGACACTACTACGACGACGCCGAAGCCGAGGCGGCCCGTCTCGCCAGAGAGGAGGGGCTCACCTACCTCTCCTCCTTCGAGGATCCCTGGATCATCGCCGGAGCGGGAACGCTGGGACTCGAACTTTTCCTCGATCAGCCCGATCTCGATCTGCTTCTCGTGCCCGCCGGAGGCGGAGGGTTGATCAACGGCGTGGCCATCGCCGCCAAAGCCCTTCGCCCCGAAGTGGAGATCTGGGGCGTGCAGTCCACGGCCTCCATGCCCTGGGTCGCTTCCTGGCCGGGGGGAACCGTGGTGGAAGTGACCTATGAGGACTCCCTGGCGGACGGTCTCATGGGATACATTCCCCAAAGCCTCGTCGATCTGGCGAAGAAGCGCGTCACGGGATTTCTCGCCGTGGAGGAGAAGGACATCGCCCGGGCCATGGCCTTTCTGCATCGGGAACACCACCAGGTGGTGGAAGGTTCCGGCGCGGTGGGCGTCGCCGCCCTGCTCGCGGGGAAGATCGACGTGACGGGGCGCCGGGTGGGGGTGGTCCTCTCCGGAGGAAACGTGGATGAGGCGGTTCTCCTCTCCGTGCTCGGAACGGCCCTCGACGGATGAGATGCGCTACTCGGAGCTCTCTCCGGGTTTGATGATCTGCTTGATCATCTGCTCCAGGATCTGCTGCTGCACCTGATTCCCCACATCCTCGCTGGAACCGCCGCCGGGACCGACGGGGAAGGAAAGGGTGATGCGGACCTGCTCGTTGGTGTTCTTGTTCTTCGGATCTCCCGGGGAGACGGGAATGGGTGAGACCGTCTCTCTCCGGGAGACGGAAATGTCCTCCAGGGAGGGAGTGTCCAGGGTTCCCTTCACCTTGAAGGAGACCTCCCTGAAATCTCTCCGGGACGCTCCACCCACGAGGCCGCCCAGAATCTCCTGGAGCATGAGCTCCGACGAGCCGCCTGCCTGGATGAGTCCCCTCAGTGCTCCGAGAAAGGCGTTGAAGGCAGTGACGTTGATCTCCCCGTAGCACTTCAGGTCCAGCGGCCCTCCGAGGGAGACGCTGCCGTCCGCGGAGAGATAGCGATAGGCGGGGTTTCCGGGAGGCGCGGCCATGCGGCTTCCCGGGATGATGTAGAACATGCCCGTGTCGAAGGCGAAGGAGCCCTTGAGAGAGCGGAAGGGGATCTCCGTGCCTCCCGTCGCCCTCGCCATGTCCTGAATGCCCGGAAAGCCCGAGAAGGCGCCGTTCTCGACTTCCAGTGTTCCCTGGGCCTCCGTTCCGAAGAGCCTTCCCAGGGTACCGTTTCCGCGCACACGGAAGGTCCCCTTTCCGGAGACGCTTCCTTCGAGGGATGCCAGATCCGCCAGGGCGGGTGCCACGTCCACGCTCTCGATGCGCAGGTTGCCGCCCCACTCCCTGGTGAAGAGGTTCATCGTTCCCTGGGCGAAGAAATTTCCGCCGTAGGCTCCGGCGTTTGCGTCCTCCACGGTGACGTATTCGTCCTGGAAGGTGAAGGGAGCTTTCAGAGATTCCGCCCGGAACCCCCAGAGGGAGATCTGCGTGGCGTCGATGAGGCCGCTGCCGCTGAAGAGTCCCTCCGCGAAACTTCCCTTCGTGTCGAAGGAAAACCGCCCGGAAAGGACGTTTTTCGTCGGGCCGAACCACTCCCGGGAGAAGACGGCGAGGTCGAGGTTGTTTCCGGAGGCGGAAAAGGCGACCTTCCACGTCCCTTCCTCGGAGAGGGCGTCCATGGAAGCTATCACAGGAGAAGCGCCGACGAACCCCTGGAATTTCTCCAGGCGGATTCGTCCCGCTTCGGCGATGACGAGTGCTTCCGTTTCGGTGAAGGGGAAACCGTTCGCCACGAGGCGAGGTGCGGCAGCTTTCAGGCGGAGCCGTGGCTGTTCGGATGTTCCCGTGATCTCCAGCTCACCGCCGGCCTTTCCCCTAAGATAGACCCCTCCCGCGTCGCCCAGCGTGGCGTGGGAATTGGCCATGTCCATGGAGGAAAGGGTTCCCTTCAGATCGAGCACAGCGGGTTTGCCTCCGCCGGGAAGATCGAGAACGCCGGAAATACTTCCCCTCCCCCCCCAGAGTTCTCCCTGAAGGTCCTGAAGACGGATGCGCCCGAAAGGAGCCGACCCCGGTCCCTTTTCGAGGCGGAGTTTGCCTCGGAAGGACTGGACGGGAAGGGGAACGCCCGCGAGGGCGCTCACCTGAAAGGCTGTCTCCACCAGCGGGGAAGCGATGTTCCCCGTCACCGCGAAGGTTCCCGCGACGCTTCCGTCGAGGGGGGCTCCTGTGGTGTTCTTTTCGGGAAGGATGTTTTTCAGGGAAATGTCCTTGTAGGAGCCGTCGATCTTCAAGGCGACGGCTCCGTCGGAACGCCCGAGAGCGACCGATCCCGAGGCGCGGACCTCTCCGCCTCCGAACTGCGCCAGGGCCTTGGCGATGCGGAATTCCCTCTCCGTGAGGGATCCCTCCAGAAGGACCTTCGAGAGAACCTGCCCTTCCACGTGAAGGCTGGGTGCCGTGACCTGAAGAGAGAGAACGGGTTGGGAGACGTTTCCCGAGAGGCGCCATTGGGCGGATCCCTTTCCGGTCAGGCCGAGGGGAATGCCCGCACCGGGCCCTCCCGAGAGAGAGGAAAGAAGCTCCGGAGAAAGATCTTTGGCGGTGCCCCGAAGATCCAGCGTTCCCCGACCGGGGATATCCGCAACAGTTCCCGAGAATTCCAGGGGAACGGTTCTCCAGACAAGGGTCCCTTTCTCAAGAGAGAAACGCTTTTCCTCGTAGGTGGCCTGGAGGGCCACCGCATCGAGGGGTTCTCCGCGGAAGCGGAACCGTTCCGTCTCCAGAAGTCCCTCCACTTTCGGCGATGCGGCGGGCCCGGTGATCGAGAGGGTTGCGGTGAGGTTGCCCTCCAGAGCGAGCCCTTCCACATCGGGAAAGGCCTCCCGGAGGCGATGGAGCGGCACGGACGAGGCGGTGAGCCGCACGTTCAGGGAGGTCGCGTCATCCGTGCCGGCGGAACCTGTGGCGGTGAAGGGTGCGCCGAGCCAGAGTCCCCTGCTCCGAAAGGCCACATCGACCTCCCGCAATTCCGCCTCCGCGGTGGTGTCGGCCACGGTGTACCCCGCGACGGAGCCGTCGAGATCCCGCAGGCGGACGTGTCCCCGAAGGGCTCCGTCCAGAGGGCCTGCGAGATCGAGATCGAGGAAGGCGGCGGTTCCGGAAAGAAAGCTCAGGAAAGGAAATTCTCCGTGCCATGCGTCGAGGGAGAGGGACGACGCGGCGAGCGTCACGGCCATCTCCGGAGAGGACGGCTCCAGATCCAGGGAGAGCGTTCCCGAAAGCGGCGACTTCCTCACAAGAGCGGAACAGTCCGAGAGCGTAAAGCGTTTTCCCTGCCAGGCCCAGCGGGCGGAGCGGATTTCCAGGGGGATGTCCATGAGGGTTCCCGCCTCGAGACGGGCGGTCCCTTCCGCGACGGGTTCTCCGACGGTTCCGGAGAGGCGGAAGCTCCCGGACAGCGTTCCTCGAGCCGAGAGGAGCGCCTTGTTTGTCGCGTCGTCTCCCGCCAGGGGCGCGATCCATCTCGCCACCTCCTCCAGAGAGAGGTGGCGCAGAGTTCCCTCCAGAGAAACGGCTCCCTCGGGGTCGAGGGGCACTTCGCCTTGCAGGACGAGGGTGTCCGTTCCGAGAGTCACTTCGCCTCGTTCGAGGACGAGCGTCATTCCCCGGGAGGCGGATGTGGACGTTGTCTCGGAGAGTGTTTCGCGGAGGCGCGCCTCTCCTGTGGCGGCGAGGGAGAGCCCGTCGAGAGCGCCCTCCAGGGAGAGCGCGAAGGACGACGCGTTGTCGGTGATGCGAAGGCGTCCCCGTTCGAGCAGGAACGTTCCCGCCGGAGTTTCCGCGGTGCTTTCCAGGAAAGAGAGCGACAACGGGGGGACGTTTCCCACTTCCGGTTCGTAGGCGTCGAGGAGTGGTTCGAGGGCGCCCCAAGGGGCGGAGAGTTTCTGGAGTGTCGCCGTCCGAAGTGCGGGATCTCTCCGGAGCAGGCTGTCCGGATGAAAGGAGAGACGAATGCCGTCGGCGGTGATCGCTCCGTTCTTGCCCCGGAGGGTCACGCCGGAGAGCTGAAATCCCGAGAGAGGGTTACCCGAGACCTGTTCCACCGACAGCGCACCCAGGTTCTTTGCCTCAATGAGGCGTTGGAGTTCCCCGAGCAGAAGAGCCCCTCCCCAATCGAACCTGGAGAGGGAAAAGTAGCCCGCAAAGCCCAGGGCTACGGCGATGCCCATGAGAAGGAGCGACAGGCGCACCGGACCGGACCGAAACCTTCCTGTTCCGGAGGGACCTTCGGGGATGGGTGCGGATGAATTTTCCGGGGGGGCGGACGGGGTCGCCCCGGGGTGTATCTGCCCCCACCTCCGCTCGTCGTTTCTGTCCATCAATCGGAGCTCCTCCACTCGTCGAAATCCTCGAAAGATATTGTATCATCTTGAGCCATGGAGCACGTCCGCAAGATTACCCCGGAAGCACCTTCGCTTCCTTGGGATCTTGCCTGCGGTGCAGGTTGAAGGAAACGGCTCTTCGATCCCGAAGGCGATCTGCACGGACTGAAAGGCTCCGGCAAGTGAGGATTCGGACGGAAGATCCCTTTTCGGCCGGGTCGGTCCGGAGAGACCGGAGCGCTGACGGTCAGACGGTCATGGCGAGGAGGAACATGCATGCTTGTTCTTGAACCACATTGCGGTGTCAGTGGAGACATGCTTCTCGGGGCACTGCTCGACCTCGGAGCTTCCCGGGCACGTCTCGAGCCCCTGGAGCGGTTCGAAGGGCTCGGTGTCGCCGGAACGGAGATCCGCATCGCGAAGACGGTGAAGCAGGGGCTCTCCGCAACCTGCGTCGATGTGCTCCCGAAAGAGCACTACCACGCCCGGTCGGGAGAAGAACTCCGGGTGCTTCTGGATGCCGCGGCCACCTTCGCCGATGCGTCGGAGGAGGTCCGCCGCCGTGCCGGAGCGGCCCTGGAGCTTCTTCTCGCCGCGGAGGCCCAGGTGCACGGCAGCGATCCCGAATCGGTGCACCTTCACGAAGCGGGGAGCTTCGACACCATCGTGGATGTGCTGGGGTTCTTCCTCCTCCTGGAGAATCTGGGGTTTCCGCCACTCTGCTCCCTCCCCGTCCGGGTCGGAGGCGGGACGGTGCGCACCGCCCACGGGCTGCTCGCGGTTCCCGTTCCCGCCGTGGCGGCCCTGGCGGCCCGCTGCGGAATTCCCCTCGAAGGAGGGCCGGTGCGGAAGGAGATCGCCACACCCACGGGAGTGGCGCTTCTCGCCTCCTCGGGGGCCCGTTTTCTGCAGGATCTTCCCTCCGTGGTGCCTCTCCGGGTCGGCTACGGCGCGGGCAGGAAGGATTTCTCCGTTCCCAACGTGTTGCGCGCTCTCCTCTGCAGGGGCGACGCGGAGGGCGAAGAAAAGGGTGACGCTCTCGAAGAGGTCCTGCTCTTCGAGGTCTCCATCGACGACATGACCGGGGAGGAAATGGGGAGAGTGCTGGCGCTCCTTCAGGAAGTCGCTCTGGAAAGCCATCTCGTGCAGGCCCTCGGCAAGAAGGGACGTCCGCTCTTTCTTCTGCGCATTCTGGCGAAGCGGGAGCACTTCGACAGCGTCGCGGACCTTCTCTTCGGGGAAACCTCCACCATCGGTTTCCGCTACTGGCCCGTGGGGCGACGGAAAATGGAGTACACCGTGGAGCGGCGCCCGATGAAAGGGGAGGATCGCTTCGTGCGGGTCAAGATCTCCCGCCTCGGGGGTGTGACGAAGGAAAAGGTGGAATTCGACGACCGCTTCGATCCTCGGTAAGGACGCTCGCGTCCCCCCAACTCCTCTTCGGTCCGGGGCGCTCCGGAACCGGACCGAAGTGTTGCGTCACCACGATATGCTGCGGTATTCCCGGAAGGGCGCGCAGGGCATGTACCGCCTTTGCGGCGATGTCCCCGTCCTCTCCGGAGACGACCAACTCGAGGAGGAGCGTTTCGTGCCTGTCTTTCCCGCCGGAGAGGGAAAGGGCGAAATCCCGTACCTGCGGCAACCGCCACAGCACCTCCTCCGCGTCGTACAGGCGCAACAGATGTCCTCCTGCCCCCCTCCGGGGAAGGCGTCCCCGGACCTCAACGCGGCGGAGAACGGAGCCGCAGGAGCAGCATTCCGGGAGGAACCGCCCTTCATCGCCGGTGCGGTACCGGAGAAGTGGAAAGGAGCGGCGCGTCAGGGTGGTGAGCGTCACTTCCCCCCACTCTCCCTGGGGGAGCACGTTTCCATTCTCGTCCACGATCTCCGGCAGCAGATCGAGTTCCCGCACGTGGCATCCCTCTCGGGCGGCGCATTCCACGGCGCATCCCCATCCGGATTCGGTGAGCCCGTAGTGAACGAAGACGCGGCATCCCCACCGTGCCTCGATGCGCCGTCGCAAAGAGGGCGGCGCCATGTCCCCACTGAGAAGTGCTACCCGAGGGGCGTGGTGCGACAGTTCCGCCGCCGCCGCCACCTGGGCGGGGAGCCCCACCACGACTGAAGGGCGCACTTCGTCCAGCCGCGCCGCTGTTGCGGCGGGGGGTTCCCCGAGGGGAAACACGTGCACGGAACACCCCAGACGCCGCAGCCCCCGTTTGAGGAGCGCTCCGATGCCGTCGGGGCGAGTACCTCCCATGAGGACTGCCACGGCGCTTCCCGGCGGGGTGAAGGTGACCATGCCGTGGAGAAAGAACTCCTCCGTCGCCTCGAGATCCTCGTCGGTGAAACAGAGGCGCTTCGGCGGTGCGGTGGTGCCTGACGTGGCGAGAGTGACCACCCGGCGGATCTCGGACTGCGAGACCGTGAGAAAGCGTGATTCCGCCCCGGCGAGATCCGATGGAAAGGTGAAGGGCAATTCCCGGAGAGGGGCGTCCTCAAGGCCGCGAAGGCATTCCCGGTAGAAAGGGGCGTTCGCGGCGGCATGGCGGACGAGAACACGCAACGCCCTCTCCTGGGCTGCCGCCAGGGTTTTTCGGTCCACCGGTCGAAGGGTTTCGGCAGAGTAGCCGGCCCCCGGCGTTCCATCTTCCAGGCGGCGGGCGATCCAGGCGTCGAGGGGGGTGATGGGGATACTCACGGGCGACGGTGCAACGGTGTACCATCCCGGGCGGTGAGGTTCCACGCGCAGAAGGGGACGAGGCGTCCGTCCGGCGCGGCTGCATGGACGCAGCAGAAGCGGAGCCGCTCGAGGTCGAGATTCTCCGCGTCCTGGAAGGCCATGGCGCTGATGCTGAAGTTGCCCCTTTTTCCAAGGCGGAGAAACCGGTCGAGATCGTCCTCCGGTGACGAGGCGGAGGCGCAGTGGTTCGCAACACCTTCTCCGGAGACGGAGACTTCCCGGGAGACGTCCGCTCCCCAGCGTCGCCGGATGCTTTCCACGGCTCTGAGCGGGCCTTCCTCCCTGGGCCGTGTCCCGCAGCAGGGTTCATGTCCCACGGGGAAGATCCGGTCCGGGGCTTCCACAAGGTACACCGCGCGGAAGGAGCAGCGTTCGTGCTCGCATCGGGAGGGACGGAAGTGCGAGAGCTCGGTGAGTCCCCCGGTCTGTGCGACAAGATGCCGCAGGATCCGGGGCAGAGTCAGGCGCGTCTCGTCCCGGGGTGGGGCGGGATAGCGGCCGAAGAAGCTCAGGGGCTGAAAGTGCACGCCCCGTACCGTGGGAAAGAGAGAAAGACCGTATCGGACGATATCCCCTATCTCGTCGTCGTTCACTCCCCACTGAAGGGTCGGCACGAGAACCACCCCCAGTTCCGCCCCGGCGCAGGCGCGGAGAGCATCTGTCTTGACCGCTCCGAGGTGTCTTCCCCGAAGTGCGAGATGCGTCGTCTCCCGAAGGCCGTCGAACTGGAGGAACACCCATCCCAGCCCCGCCTCCCGAAGCCTTCGGGCGTATCCGGGCTCTTCGGCGAGGCGGAGGCCGTTCGTGTTGAGCTGAATTCCGGGAAAACCGAGACCGGATGCCAGGCGGAGGAGTTCGGGCAGATCGGATCGTTCCGTGGGTTCACCGCCGGAGAGTTGGAGAATCGCGCCCTCAGCCCTGTCCCGGATCTTTCGGAGCAGCGTCTCCAGGGTGGCGAAATCCGGTTCGTCCCCGCTCCCCGCATCGGCGAAACAGACCGGGCAGCCGAGTCGGCAGCGCTCCGTCACCTCCACCACGACGGTGCAGCTCCGCTGTTCATGGAATTCGCAAAGGCCACAGCTCCGGGGACAGTCGTCGGGCGGTGTGTTCTCCGGGCCGGAAAGGGGAAATCGGGAGGATGTCCAGGCGTGCAGGTCCGGCGCTCCCTCCCAGACGAGGCAGGAAAAATCTCCATGGTCGGGGCATCGCTTCCGGAGAAAAACGTTTTCCTTCTCTGTCTCCAGAGCGGCGGGAATTCGCCTGAGACAGACGGGGCAGAGGCTGTGCGTACGTCTCAGGAGTGCCATCAGGAGGGGCGTCCTTCCTGGAGGCCGAAGCCCTGTCCTACGAGTAGTTGCAGTGTCTTTTCGAGCGTTGCGGCGACCATGGAGGAACAGACGATCGGATCGGGAGCGGCTGTGTCGCCCAGAATATCGCCGCAGCCCACGCGCTCTCCTCCGGCGCCCCAGCGTTCCCGGAACCAGCGGTGCAGCTCCTCCGCCATGAAGAGAAGCCGGGGGTCCTTCTGCTCCCACGATGAACCCTTTCCGGCATAGAAGCCGAGGAGGCAGCAGGCGCCGCTCAGGGCGCCGCAGGTCCCCCAGGGGACGTATCCGCCCTTGCAGAGACCCCCCAGAGAGGCGACCAGGTCCGGATTCTCCCGCCCCGTATAGGCCAGTCCGGCAAGGATCATGATCTGAGAACAGCAGTATCCATCCCGTGCCCATTCCATCATTGCAGTGTGAAGATCGTCCATGCTCTCCCTCCTCGATGCCTGTGTGCAAATGTTTCCGGTCGGTCTGTCCGGAGACGGATTTTTCCGTTTAGCGTACTCGTTCCGGTGTGTCCGGCGAGAAGCACTCCCGTCGCTCCGCGTTGTCGACACCGGAAGCGTTCTCCCGTCGGCACACCCAGAGACCGTAGCCAAGGGAGCGGCAGGGTGGACGCGGCGGCTCCAGGATGCCTTCCCAGACGAGCCGGGCCGTGCATTCTCGGAGCAGTGCGGAGTGATCCTCGAAAAGCAGAAGCGCGAATCCGTGCTCCGAAAGGGCTGTTTCCAGCTCTTTCCGGGAACGGGCTCCCTGTGCGCAGGACTCCCCTCCTCCACCGCAGGGTTCACCGCGGCGGCGGAAGAGGTCTGTCACGCCGAGCCTGCCGCCGTGTCTCAGGACGCGGGCGATTTCCCCGAGGACGGGAAAGAGCGATTCCTGCAGGGAAAGAACACATTCGCAGACCACACCCTCGAATATTCCCTCCCCGAAGGGAATGCGGCGGAGATCCCCCTTCATCACCGGACCCTTCGCCGCAGCCCGGCAAAGAAGATCCGAAGATCTGTCCAGCCCCACGGCGCGGACGCCCTGCTCCTGGAGCAGTTCAAGTGTCGCTCCCCCGCCGCACCCCGCGTCGAGAACGGCCGTGCCGGAAGAAAATCCGCACAGGTCGAGCAACCGGAGGGACAGTGCCTTTCCGCCGGGATGCAGGGCCTCTCCCATGACGGTACGCCACAGGGGGTGTTCGTAGGGAAGCGGCACTACTTGTCCTCCAGGATTTTCTCCACTTCGAGCATCTTGCCCAGGGCAAGGGCTTCGGGAACGAGGACGAGTCCGCAGACGGTGCATGCGGGCAGTTCCACCTCGAAGCGACTGCCGAGATAACGGGCGGCCACCTTCCGGGGTTCGAGTTCGCCGCCGCAACCGCACCGCCAACCTGTCTCGTCCTTGAAACTGAGTCCCGTCTCGCCGCTCATGACAAAACCTCCACAGTCATGCGATGGCCCCATGCGTTGACGATCCGAAAGGAAGCCCCTTCGTTCCGGTATTCCACCCAGAAGGTGACGTTGCCGATGCGCGAGGTCGCCAATGTTCTTCCATCCGGTGAAACGAGAAGGCGGGCCGAAGTGGAGGCCTCCCAAAGAGTCCGCCGGAGATCGCTGTCGAGGATGTGGCGTTCTTCAAGGCGTCGCCGTATGTCGGGAGACACGATGAGATCCAGATCTTCCCAAGGGTCCGGCGGAAGATCGCAGGTTCCGAGAAGTCGTCGCCGCAACTGTTCCCGGTTGGCCTGTCGCGCGGAAAAACCCACTGCCTCGTAAGGTGCCGCGGGAGGAAAGAAGAGGTCCAGGAGGTGTGCCACCGGTTTGCCCGAGTCGGAGAGACTTTCCCGGCACATGGCGCAGTAGGCGAGAAAATCCTTGTCGCTTTCTCCGAGCCGCCGTCGTACCCCTTTTTCCGCCAGATCGGGATCCACAAGAGACTGGAGACCGCCGTAGCCGCAGCAGCGCGTGGTCTCGCCCGTCATGGACAGCTCCTCGAAGGGCTGTCCCAGTGCCCGGAGAATGTCCCGAACGGCAGTGCGCCAGGCCGGAAGGGAGCGGGTCGTACAGGGATCGTGGAGCGCGAGCGGGTCCGGCAGGGGGTGTCCTGGAGGCAGTCCCTTTTCGCGGAGTACTTCCCAGAGGGAAAGAAGAGATGTTTCCGGAAGCAGGCGACGAAAAACGTCGCTGCAGGAAGAACAAGCGAGGATCAGCGGGGGATTTCCGAGGGAAGCCAGGGTTTCCCGCAGAGTGTCGAGAACCTTCTGGAGCATGTCCCTTCGTCCTGCCCACCAGGCCGGAGCGCCGCAGCACCCCAGGAGCACTCCAAGGGTTCCGGAAAAACGTTCGTCCAAAAAGGAGACAAGTGCCTCGGTTTGTTCTGGCATGGTGCCCGCGAGCTGGCATCCCGGAAAGAAAAGGGCCTTCGTTGCCGTGCGGCCCGGACGAAAGCCCGCGGCCCGCGGGCCGTTCGCCTGCTCCATGTCCAGCAGGGCGAACTCGTGGGCCGAGGGAGGCATGAGGCCGCGCTCCACGAGTTCCTCCCGGGCGGCGCGGCAGAGGTCCGCCATGGAGAAGTCGTTGGGGCAGAGCGTTTCGCAGAGGCCGCAGAGCGCGCAGGAATTGATCATTCTGTTCGCCTGGTGGTATCCCTGGACGACGGCGAAGTTGTTGTAGATTTCTCTGGCGTACGCCCTGGGATAGCGCTTGTAGGTCTCCAGAAAAACGCACTCCCCTACGCAGTGACGGCACTCGCACTGAAGACAGCGCCGGGCTTCCTCCGCGGGGTCGCGCCTCGGGGAGATCGATTCCACATCGCGGAGCGGCGTGTGGAGTCGCGTCGCGTCGGAGAGTTCCTTCTCTCTGCCCGAGGAGAGGGAAGCCCCCTGGAAAAATCGGTCCAGGGAGTTCGCTGCGCGCTTTCCATCAGCCGCCTCCCAGGCGGGAGACGGCGATCCGTTCCGGAGAAAACCTCCGGCAAACAGTCCTCCGGTGGCCGTCTCATAGGTAGTGGAATCCACTGTCCCGACGGTGGCGAGATGCGCCATGGCAGGATCGTCCATGCCCAGGTAGGCCGCCTCGCCCTCCCGGAGGGCCGGGAGAGAGAGGGATTCCCCACCTGTGCGGGTCACGCCGAGCTTCTGCAGAAACGCCCATGTCTCGGCGAGGATGTTTTGCGGAAGGATTTCCTCGGGGAGGGCGAGAAGGCGCCCTCCCGGCAGTTTTCCCGTGAATTCCAGAAGAACCCGATACCCCTTCTTGGCCAGCTCACAGGCGCAGACCAACGAGGAAAGGCCGCCTCCGAGCACGGTGATGGTTTTATCCCTGGGAGGGAGGCACAGGGGTGGGGCGGCAGGGCTTGTCCTTTCGAGACAGGCCTGTTCCAGCCGGCCGAGCTCCACTGCTCCCCCCGTTTCGGTTCTAATACAGGCGTTTTGGCAGGGATGGTCGCAGATCCGCCCCAGAATGTCCGGTAAGGACATGGTCTTTGCCAGGATCTTTCGGGCTTCGCCGAAACGCTCCTGCGCCATGGCGGCACAGAAAGACCGTACGTCCACCTTGAGGGGGCAGGCGGCCTGACAGTAAGGGAGTTCTTCCTGAATACAGCGATGCTCCAGATCTCTGAGCAGATTCTGTTCCATGGATCGCCTCCAGAGGAAAAGACGTTTCCGACGGTTCGTTTCCCCTGTGAAGGGCGGCGAACCGTCAGAGAACGCGGAACAAAGGTGCGGGTCCGAAACGTCGTGGTTCCGCGACAAACCGGCTCCAGTCCTGAATTTTCGGGTTTCCGGAAGAGGTGTTCCCCCGCTCTTTCGTTCAGAGGCGGAACGGGGGAACGGAGGAGAATTTGCCTAGACGTGCTCTCCCTTCAGTCCTGCGAGAATCTTTTCCGGAAGTGCGGGAAGCCGATGGACCCTTACGCCGCAGGCGTTGTAAATGGCATTGCCGATAGCGGCGTGAGGGCTCGAGAGAGGAAGCTCTCCCACTCCTGCCGCGCCGAAGGGGCCGAACTCGCGCGGATAGTTCTCGAAGTAGACGATCTCGATGTTGTCCGGAATGTCCTTGATGTAGGGGAAGCCGGCGCCCGGGAGCGTGGAGTGTTTCTTGATGTCCTCGAAATCCTCGGAAAGAGCGAGGCCGATTCCCTGGGCTATGCCGCCGTAGATCTGCCCGTCCGTGACGAGCCGGTTGTTCACCTTGCCGATGTCCGCCATGAGGGTCATCTTGTCCACGGTGACCTTTCCGGTCTCGGTGTTCACCGATACCTCGGCGAGGAAGACTCCGTACATGTAGACCACGAAAGGTTTTCCCTGCCCCTTTTCGTTGCAGGCTACGCCGGGAACGGTAAATTTCCCTACGTATTTCACGGGTTTTCCCGCTTCGGTGGCTTCCGCGTAGGTCATGCAGGTGCCGTCAGCCTTACGGAGTCCCGCCACCATTTCCGTGCAGGCCACGCGGATTGCGCCCCCCGTGAGAACCTGCTGACGTGAGCCGCCGGAGGGACCTGAATTGGGCGTTTTCGACGTGTCGGGCCAGGTGAAACGCAGCCGGTCCGGGGTGATGCCCAAGGGACGCAGTGCCTCGTGAGCGGTGCCGATGGCGCCCATGTCCGCTCCCTGACCGTGATCCTCCCAGGCGGTGACGATAGTGACGGTGTCGTCGGGGTTGAGCACCGCCCAGGCCTCGGAGCTGTCCGGTCCGTCAAGGCCGCAGCCATAGCAGGCCATGGCGAGACCGACGCCTTTCTTGACCGTGCCGGTGGATTCCTTCTTTGCCTTTTCCTTCGCCGCCTCGTATCGAGGTTTCAGTGCCTCGAGCATTTCTGGATAACTGAAGACCTCCGGTTCCTGACCGCTGGGATTCGTCGCACCGGGGCGGTAGCAATTCTTGAACCGAATCTCCCAGGGGTCCATGCCGAGCTTTTCCGCCAGTTCATCCATAAGAAGTTCCGACGAGTAGAGGGATTGGGGGGAACCGTAGGCACGGAAGGCGGAGCCCCATGCGTGGTTCGTGCACACCGTGCGCCCTGTTCCTTTGATGTTGGGAATATCGTAGCCCGCACCCATGAACTGGGCGCCCCGAAGGGTGAGCAGGTCGCCGAACTCGGAATAGGGACCGTGGTCCACGATGTAGTCCGTCTCCATGGCGAGGAGTCGGCCCTCATTGTCGGCGGCGTACTTGATGTTCACGAAGAAGGGCGAGCGCTTCCCCGTGTAGGTCATGTGCTGGAAGTAGGTGTACCGAAGGAAGCAGGGTTTTCCCGTGGCGAGGGTGGCTGCGCCGACCAGGGCTTCCATGGTCGGGCTGAACTTGTAGCCGAAGGTGCCCCCCATGGGGTTTGACACGAGGGCGATCTTGTCGGGTTCCACGCCGAGCCCGGGGGCGATCATGTAGAGGTGCAGATGGGCGCCGATGGTCTTGGAGTGGATCTTGAGAATTCCGTCGTCCGTCATGTAGGCGAAGCCCACGTCGGGCTCGATGGTCATGTGGGGTTGTCTTCCCACGTAGAAATCGTCCTCCACGGTGACGGCGGCCTTTTCGAAGATAGGTCCCGTGGGGTCACCCTTCTCCAGGTTCTGAATGTAGTAGATGTTGGGCGTGCCTGGATGGATTTCCAGGGCGTCCTCCGCCATGGCTGCGGGAGCGCTCATATAGGCGGGAAGGACCTCCAGGTCCACCTTGACCTTCTCCGCCGCCGCGCAGGCGTTCTCGTAGGTGTCGGCGCAGACGATGGCGATGGCGTCGCCGAACTGGAAGATCTTCTCGTCGCAGAGAATGGGCCGGTCCCAGCCGTCTCCCTTATTGGTAGGGAACGTGATGAGTCCCGTGATGCGGTTCTTCCCCTTCACGTCCTTGTGGGTGACCACCTTACGGACGCCGGGCATCTTCTCCGCCTCGGACGTGTCGATGCCCCGGATGTTCGCGTGGCTCACCGTGGCCTGTACGAGCGCGAGCTGCAACGTTTCCTCAGGAAGCTTCAATCCGAGGTCTGCGCCGTAATCGAGCGTTCCCGTGACCTTGGCCACCGCAGTAGGACGGGGATAGGTGCCGCCCCAGATACGACCGTTCTCGGGGAGGCGGTATTCCAGCTCGCTTTCGTTCATTTCGCCGCGAAGCACCTTCGCCGCGGCCATCACGGCATCGACGATGGGGATGTACCCCGTGCAGCGGCAGGCGTTCCGGTTCACATGGAACCACTCCCGGACCTCTTCCCGGGTCGGCTTGGGATTTTGGTCGAGAAGTGCCTTTGCGGAGACGATGAAGCCGGGCGTGCAGAAGCCGCACTGGGCTGCACCGAATGCGACCCAGGCCTTCTGGAGCGGGTGCAGCTTTTCCGGAGAGCCGATGCCCTCGATGGTGGTCACGCAATCCCCCTCGGTGATTCTGTTGATCTTGAACACGCAGGAACGAACCAGTTTCCCGTTGAGAATGACATTGCAGGAGCCGCAATGTCCCGTTCCGCATCCCACTTTGGTCCCCGTGAGGCCGAGCTGTTCCCGCAACACCTTTGCCAGGGTGTCTTCCCCATTGGCAATGACGTTGCGCTCCACACCATTGACAAAGAAACGTTTCTGAAGCATCGTTCCTCAACCCCCCTTGTACTCTCTTTTGTACATCCTGTAATTTCCATCCCTGCCCGCTCGTACGCTCTCATTCTGCTTCATGGGGTGGACGGAGAAGAACCGCTGCGTTTCCATGCCCCCCATCTCTTTACCCCTGTTGCCCCGGTCGTTCTTCCTTCACCACCTCCAAAGAAAAAGGGACTGCCCGTGCGCAAAGACGGCAGTCCCCAAAGAGGAACATTCTTCTCCGCCTTCCTTGCCAAACACGGGAGGCGTGTCCGTTTCCAGACACACCCTGACGGCTGCATGCCATGAGATCGCTCTTGTAGGCACGGCAGCTCGGAAGGTCTATTTTTCGATTGTGATACCGAGCGAAAGGGCCCGCTTACGTCCCTTTCAGTCTGATCCTCCGAAAGAGAGAGGGAGGAGCCCCCACCCTTTCCGGGGATTCAGCGGTCGGCTTACTTGAGAAGAACCGCTGCTCCTGCGTCAGCGCAGCGTTCGTCCTCATCAATGGTGCCACCGCTAACGCCGATGGCGCCGACGATGACCCCGTCCTTGTTCTTCAGCGGAACGCCACCGGCGAAGAGGATGACGCCGTTGTTGGACACTTCGATGCCGTAAAGAGGACCATCGGGGAGGGATGCGGCGCCGAGCTGGCGGGTGGTCATGTTGAAGAAGCGAGCGGTCTTCGCCTTTTTGATGGAAATATCCACGCTGCCGATGAACGCACCGTCCTGGCGGGCGAAGGCTTTCAAGTTGGCCCCCGCATCCACTACGGCGATGTTCATGGGCACTCCCTGGGCGACTGCGTCGGCCAAGGCGGCCTCAAGGACCATCTGGGCCTGCTTCAGGGTGAGATCTCCGGGAAGCTGAAGCTTGGAAACATCCGCTGCCATCGTTGTTCTCCTCCTTTGTGAATGGAAAAACTCATGGAACTTCAAATATTTTCCTGTGAATGAAGAATTCTGTCAAGTGATTTTGAGAAGCGATGGCTTTCTTTTGAAGATGTATATTGTGCACCGCTCCGTGTGGCGGATGTGACGGTTCGAACCGGGACTTTCTTTTGAAGATGTATATTGTGCACCGAGTCAAAGGATGACAAGATGCTGATTCAAGACATTATTATATAATCTAATAAAAGTAATTTTTCGAGATTTTTATACTGAAAAAAGAACAAAACTGGACAAAAGAGGACAAAAGAATTTCCGTCTCGAAAAATTCTTTGAGCAACTCCTTGGATTGAGCGCCGTTCCTCGGATTTCGAAGAAGAATGTGTTGTTTGGGCGGAAAGAAGTTGTGTGCGTCAAGCCTGCGCAAAAAGGTTTTCATGGTGTTCGGCAGCCGTCTGCGGCGATGAGCCACACCTTTCGGCGATGAGCCACACCTTTCCAGGAGTGCCTTTTTGTGTTCGATCAACAGGTCTGTGTTGAGGAGCGGATATGGATTCCTGCGCGCTCCTCTGCGGAGGAAGAGGGGTTTATGGACGAACCCGTTCCGGGCACGCGCATGAAGACGTGGCGTACCCGGAGCGGGAGGAGATCATCCCAGAAAGGGGCGTCTCCAGTTTGTGGCGGGAACAGTGGTCTCCTTGATGTTCCGGGGTGAGAGCCACCGGGTGAGATTGTTCCAGAATCCCGCCTTGTCGTTCGTCCCGGAATGACGGGATCCTCCGAAGGGCTGACGCCCCACCACGGCTCCCGTGGGCTTGTCGTTGATGTAGAAATTGCCCGCGGCGTGCCGGAGGAGACATTCCGCCGTGGCGATGGCGGCGCGGTCCCCGGCGAAGACAGCCCCCGTGAGAGCGTATTCCGTGGTGGCGTCGCAGAGGCGGAGCGTCTCCTCGTAGGCGTCGTCGGGGTACACGTAGACGGTGATCACGGGGCCGAAGATCTCCTCGGTCATGAGCTTCCCTCGTGGATTGGACGTGCGGATCACCGTGGGTTCCACAAACCATCCCTTTCGGTCGTCGCAGCCGCCTCCCAGGAGAAGCGTGTATTCCTCGGGATGGTTCCGGGCATAGTCGAGATAGCCCTTGATCTTGCGGAAGGCCTCCTCGTCGATGACGGCTCCCATGGTATTGCCCAGGTCCTCCACGGGGCCCATGGAGATGAGGGGAACCTCTCTCCGAAGGTACTCCTCCACGTTGCTCCAGAGGCTCTCGGGAACATAGGCCCGGGAAGCGGCGGAACATTTCTGTCCCTGCAGTTCGAATCCGCCGCGCAGAAGATTCGCTCCCAGGGCGATGGGGTCCGCCGACGCGTGGGCGAAGATGAAATCCTTTCCTCCCGTCTCCCCCACCACGCGGGGAAAGGAGCGATAGTGTTCGACGGAGGAGCCGATGGTCTGCCACAGCGTGAGAAAGGTTGCATAGCTTCCGGTGAAATGGAGGCCGCTCAGGAGAGGGTGGCGCAGGACCGTGGCTCCATCGGCGCTGGAGAAGGGAACGTAGTTCACCACTCCCGGCGGCAGTCCCGCCTCAAGGAGGAGCTCCATAATGAGGTAGTTCGCGTAAAGAACGCTCTTCGCAGGTTTCCAGAGGACGACGTTGCCGCACATGGCGGGGGCTGTCGGCAAATTTCCCGCAATGGAGTAGAAGTTGAAGGGAGTGACGGCGACGATGAACCCTTCCAGGGGACGCCAGTCGAAGCGGTTGATCTCCCCCTGTCCTTGAAGGGGCTGCTCCTGATAGATCTCGTGGAGGTAGAAGACGTTGAAGCGCCAGAAATCCACGAGTTCCGCGAGATCGATCTCCGCCTCGAAGGGTGTTTTGGAGAGATTGGTCATGATGGCTGCGATGTGCTCGGTGCGCCGTACCGTGGCGAGCATGTCCGCGGCACGTTGAAAGACTGCCGCTCGTTGATACCATGGTGCGGTGGACCAGTCCTTCCATGCCTTGAGGGCGTTCTCCACGGCGGCCTCGAGTTCTCTCGACCCTGCAAGATGTGCATTCCCCAGGAGACGTGTCGCATCGTGGGGAACGCGAAGCGGGATCGTTTTCCCGGTGTACACTTTTTCCCCACCGATGAGACAGGGCAACTCCAGGGGTGTTTTCCTCACTCGTTCCAGTTCCGCGAGCAGGCGTTCCCGCTCGGGGGAACCAGGGCCATAGGTCACAAGAGCATCCGCGTCATTTTTGGGACGATCCATTTTCCACATGGAATCCTTCCTCCTTTATGCACAGATTCCACCAGGGGTGTGGATATGTGGATAAGAAATGTGGATATCTATGGAGAAAAAAGCCTTCGAGAGGCTGTCGTTACCGAATTGTCACGTCCAGCGATGCCTGTGGAAAAAGAAGTCGAAAGAAAAACGTGCCACCATATCGCCTCTTTGCAGGAGTGTATTTTCGGGAAAAGAGTCCCGGAAAGGCATCGATTTCATGGGCCTAAAGTCACGATCTGAGTAGGATCCCTGAGGATGATTTCCGCTCCTTCTCTCCCTGTTTGGACCTTTCCCACCAAGACTAATTTGCCCGATGCAAGTGCGTCCAGAGATGGAAGGTGCGGTCTGTCGCTTTCGTAGACTACTATTGCCGTGTGTCCTTTCTTTTCGAAGAGAAGATGGCGCGTTCCCTTTTTTTCCATCCTTGCCGCGCGGAACTCCAGCGTGATGAAACAGCCTGCGAGAGTGGGCAGCTCCGCCCAGACCTGCTCTCCCGTGAAATGTCGTCCCGCAGCGGCGTTCCAGAGGCCGCGCCGCTGTTCCCGAGCCTCTCGAAAGGCGTCACGAATACGATTCACATAACGGACATTGGGCGGCAGCGTGAACGGCATGGCCACTCCTCGCCGAACGAGTTCCTCGTTCACGAGCACCTCGCCGCCAGACCCTTCGGTCCACACATAGGCGAGGAGGCGATTGTAACGGTCCCGACGTTCCACGTCCTCTTCCAGCCGAACTTTTTTCCCCAGGACAAGATTTTTGTTCTCCAGCGCGGCGATCCTTCCGAGTTCCTCTTCTCCACGGGTGGGATGGTGCAGTTCCGGCGTGTCGATGAGGAGATAACGAACTTTCTCGCTTTTTCCGTCCTCGGTGGTGACGACAATGGTGTCTCCGTCGATGACCTGCGTAACACGACCGAGAGAGGCATCTCCCCTGTCGAAAAAATGAACGGTTGCGACGAGAAGTGCGAGGAGGAGGGCTGACAGCGGTTTCACCCGGAAGTAGTTTTTCAGAATGCGGGGAAAAGCGGAGCTGCGCCTCAAGATTGACCTTCCTCTCCCGGGGCAAGGCTTGCCTGGTTCTTTATCACCGCCTGCTCCTTCTCTGTCGGAGAAACGCGAGGATCCTTTCCGTGTTCCGGAGGAAAGGGAAGGAGTGTCGGGGAGGAAGCGGGAAGAAGGGAATGAACACGCCAGAAGACGGAAGGGCAGGACAAAGGATTTCCTCCTGCTTCGATATATGTGAGAATAGAGGTAAAGTCCCTTTCGGACCAGGCGGGGAGAAGAAGGTGTGTGATACCCGCCTCCTCCAGCACTTCCGGCGACCAGGGAACTCCAGGACCCTGAAGAATGCATCCTTCCATGGTTTTGAACGTGGACATGAGAGAGAGGATTTGTCTGTCCCGAAGTGCTTCGGCGCTGATCCATGCCCAGGAGCACGATCCGGCGAGGTGCGCTCCGGACCAGGAGGGAAAAACGTCGGGAGCGGAACGAAGGTCGTCGAAGATCGCCAGGCTCCACCCCCACTCTCGAAGAAGCGGAACCAGTTCCGCGTCATAACCGAGGAGCGCCACTTTTTCCCCTCGCGGAAGAGATCGGAGTGTTTCGATGGGGAAACCCTCTTCCGGCGGGGGAAGCAGCGCCGCCGCCGCCGCGGATGCGGCGGCGAACTCCTGTGGAAAGGGCGAGACGAGCAGTTCCGCCAATCCCCGGGCGCTCTGGCGAAGAAGGTTCTCCGTATGGGAGTGAACGCTGCGGAGCACTTCGTGACCGGGCAGTGGCACGGTGCCGATGCCGCATCGTCCATCCCGAAGGAGCACGCAGCTTCCGTGCCATCCGAGGACGAGCCGTTCCACGACGCCGTCGGGAATGCTGCGGATGTGATCGAGAATCTTCTCGTACAGTCGCATGAGGTCCTCCCTCTCGTGCATGGGATTTTCGGGCTGAATGTGCCCTCGCATCATTCCGTGGTTCCTATGGTATCGTATTTCTCGAAAAAGACACGAGTGAAACCTTGAAGACGTTCTGAGCAAATCCCTTCACGCCTTCCGTGCATGTCGCTCTCTTGAAGGACGATGGAGGAATTTGCCGTGGCGATGGTTTTGCCCGACACATTCTGAAACGGGGCGCAAGAGTGACACACGCGGCGGCACGTGCTCAGTGATCCTTGAAAGGCGGATTTTTGAGAAAAAGCAGAACATGATGTGCAATTGGCTGGCGAACAGAAAAGGAAACCCTGATCAAGGAGGAATCCCCCTCTCTCGATCATAGGTCGCATCGCGTTTTTCCGAGGTCGGCACGGGATTTTTCAGAGGCTCCAAAAATGTGACAGAATACGGAAGGGCATGCCTTGTTCCTGAGGGAGTTTGCATCCTGTGGGTGAAGAAGAAACGAAAGGAGTTCCGAGCATGATCGTGTTGGATGAGAAACAGGAAGCCTTATTGCGCCGCTATGTCTCTCTTCTTGTGGAGGCAAACTCCCGAGCCCGGTTGATCGGTCCTTCCGATCCGGAGGTCATCTGGTCGGAACATGTCCTGGACTGCCTTGCCACGAGAGACATTCTCCCCTCGCAGAAAGGCTCGGTCCTTGATCTTGGCTCGGGGGGCGGATTGCCGGGAATGATTTGGGCCGTATGTCGCCCGGAACTTCAGGTCGTGCTCTGTGACAGCATCCGAAAAAAGGCGGAGCTGTTGCGTTCCATGGCGGCATCCCTCGGCCTGGAGAATGTGCGGGTCGAAGCGATCCGCTCGGAAGAACTGGCTGCGCGGGAACGCGAAACGTTTCTGCTTGTCGGTGCGAGAGCGTTGAGCCATCTTGGAACGGTTGCCGAATTGTGCGCGCCTCTTGTGCGGAAAGGTGGTGTCATTCTCGCAATGAAGGGACCGGGCGTCGAGGCGGAGCTGGCGGAGATCCGAAACCCCTGGACCTTTCTCGGTCTGTCATCTCCAGAGATGACGTCCTATGAACTGAACGGTAAATCGCGGTATCTCGTTCTGCTGCACAAGAACGCGGCATGTCCTTCCGCCATTCCACGAAGACCCGGAATGGCGGAGAAGCATCCCTGGTGGAGGTGAATGATTCGTGCGAGTTTTCGCTGTAGCCAATCAAAAGGGAGGCGTCGGCAAGACTACCTGTTGTATCAATCTCGCCGCGGCATTGGGTACATTGGGCGTTGAAACGTTGGTTCTCGACATGGATCCTCAGGGCAACTGTACGAGTGGATTGGGCATTGAAAGAAAGAACCTCTCGAAGAGCATCTATCATGTTCTCGTCGAGGGCGCGAGTATGGAGGAAGTGCTCGTTCCCACCGCCTGGAAAGGAGTTCATCTTGTTCCTGCAACACTCGATCTGGCCGGAGCGGAGGTAGAACTGGCGGGAGCCATGAGCCGTGAAAATCGCCTGCGCCGTCAGCTCCATTGTTCTCATGCCTACGATCTTGTTCTCATCGATTGCCCGCCCTCTCTGGGGTTGCTCACGGTGAACGCCCTCGTGGCGGCGGAGAAAATCCTTGTTCCCATCCAATGCGAGTATTTCGCCCTTGAAGGAGTCGGCCAGCTTACCCGCACCGTTCGGCTCATTCAGGGATATTTGAACGAGGCACTCGCGCTCGGCGGTGTGGTGCTCACCATGTTCGACGGGAGAACGCGCCTCGCGAAGGAGGTCGCCGAGGAAGTACGGCGTCAGTTCGGCTCGGATGTTTTCGAAACCATCATTCCAAGAAACGTTCGCCTCTCTGAAGCTCCGAGTTTTGGACAGCCCATTTCCTATTACGACCCTGCAAGTGCGGGAGCCGACGCCTATGACGCACTGGCGAAGGAGGTGCAGGCGCGATGGTTCGCGGAAAAGCGCTAGGAAAGGGACTGGAAGCGCTTCTTCCCGAGCATGAGGGAGGAGAACAGCAGAAACACTCCAGGCGTATCCACCTTGCCGACCTCGTTCCGAATCCCGAGCAGCCGAGACGTGCGATGGATCCTGATGCATTGCAGTCTCTTGCTGAATCCATCCGGGAACACGGAATCGTACAACCTCTCCTCGTTCGGGAATCCCCCTCCGGGGGATATCAAATCGTGGCAGGTGAACGACGCTGGCGCGCGGCGCGCATGGTCGGCCTCGAAGATGTTCCCGTACATATCTTGAACCTGAACGATGGAGAAGCCCTTGAGGTTGCGCTGGTGGAAAACATTCAACGAGAGGACCTTTCCCCTCTTGACGTTGCCGACGCTCTTGCGACCCTTATCGACAAATGCGGCCTGACTCAGGAAGAAGCAGCCACACGGGTAGGCTGGAGCAGGAGCGCGGTGACGAACAAACTACGACTGCTTCATCTTCCCGAAGAAGTGCGACATCTCCTCCGGGATGGGGCGCTCTCGGAAGGTCACGCGAGAGTTCTGCTTGCGTTTCCTCCGGAGACGATGTTTTCCACGGCGCAGAAAGTTGTCGCACAGGGCATGTCTGTTCGAGAACTCGAGCATTTGGCCCAACGAACGAGCGTGCCCAGAAAGGAAAAGAAACCGAAGAGAGAGACGGCTTTTTGGGAAGTGACGCAACGACTGGAGGATCGATTCGGGACGAAAATCAAGATATCGGGAAAAGGCTCTCGGATGCAACTAAAACTGGAGGGCCTTGACAAAGGCCAAGTCGGAGCCTTGCTGGAGATTTTGGAGGAGCGCGGAACGCAATTATTTCCCGGGAAATAGTGTTCCTCCGTAGAGTTCAGATGGACAGCGCACCGTTCTTCTCTGCAGAGGAGGGCGGTGCGCTGT
>Ga0067045_1028159_pt1 | contig 41144 bp, 25 predicted proteins | sample TerdegcTABiofilm_FD_59184 | JGI IMG/M metagenome (GOLD analysis project Ga0067045, IMG submission 59184) | Combined Assembly of (Gp0054472, Gp0054536) Wastewater bioreactor microbial communities from Singapore -Terephthalate degrading... | reverse complement strand
GCCGGTCCCGTCCGGCTCGTGGGCCAAGTCGGCGGCAAGCCGATCGCGTGGAAGCGGGGCGGCAATCTCGTCTTCTCCGCCGACCGGGCCCACGCGGTCATCTCCGGCTGGCAGGCGGGCGACGACCTGATCGTCACTACCACGACCCGGATCGAGTTCGACGGCCTCGTGCAGGTCGATCTCGTCGTGCTCCCTCAGTATAAGACGACCCCCAAGCTGGAACAACTCTGGCTCGAAGTGCCGCTGAAACGTTCGCACGCCACGTTGTTCCACTACTTCCCCGGGCGATGGGGCGCGGCCAAGAACAGCGGGGCGCTCCCCGAAAAGGGCCTGACGTTGCCCTTCAAGCCCTTCGTGTGGCTCGGCCGGGAGGACAGTGGCCTCGGCTGGTTCGCGGAATCCGACAAGGTCTGGCAGCCGCAGGCCGCGGACCGCGCGATCGAAGTCATCCCGCAAGACGCGGAGGTCCTGCTGCGTCTGCACTTGCTCGACTCCACCGTGCGTCTCCCGATCACCTTCACCTTCGGCTTCCAGGCCACTCCCGTGAAGCCGTGGCCCAAGGATTTCCACGAGTGGCGCATCTGGCACGTCCCCCAACTCGGTGTCGGCTCGACGCTGCCGGTGCCCAGGGAGTGGTGGCTCTGCCATCGGGCGTTCCCCGACCGGAAGCCCCTGGCCACGCTCGACCGCGGCGCGGAACTCGGGGCGAAGATCGCCGTGTTCCACGAAGACTGGGTGCCGATCCAGAACTACCCCAAAACGTTCCCGGAGGCCGAGTTCAAGAAGATCGTCGACGCCTGCCACCAGCGCGGCATGAAGGTGCTCGTCTACGAGGGTTACGAGTTCTCGCCGTTGGCGCCGGAGTGGGCGGAGTTGTCGGACCAGGTGCTGGTGAAGAACTCGGCGGGGCAGATCACGCCCGGCTGGTACCGCCACCCCGAGCAGCGCGACTTCACGGTCTGCTATCAGAGCGTCTGGGCCGACCGGCTGGCCGGGCTCATCGAGCAGGCGAAACAGCGCTACGGCTTCGACGGCCTCTACCTCGACGGTACGATCGAGCCCTGGGGCTGCTGCAACGAGCGCCACGGCTGCGGCTACCGGACGGCCGACGGAAAGCTGCATCCCACGTACCCGATCTTCGGCGTGCGACGGTTCATGCGCCGGCTCTACGGCATGTTCCATCCCGGCGGTCTCATCAACGCCCACCAGAGTACCTGCTGCGTGACGCCGACGCTGGCCTTCGCCGACTCCTATTGGGACGGCGAGCAGTTCGCCAGCGGCGAGCTCTCGGGCGATCCGCTGAAGGCCCTGCCGCTCGACGCGTTCCGCGCCGAGTTTATGGGCCGCAACTTCGGCGTGCCGTGCGAGTTTCTGGCCTACGAACGTCCGCCGCAATGGACGTTCGATCACGCCTTGGCCTTCTCGATGCTGCACGACGTGCGGGTCCGGCCCTGCGGGCTGGCAGCGCTGGAGAAGATGGCGCCCATCTGGAACGCGATGACGCGATTCGGCGTCGACCAGGCGCAGTGGCATCCGTATTGGGAGGCCAAACCGCTGGCGGCCGCGGAGCCCGACTTCGTGAAAGTGAGTCTCTACCGTCGGCCCGCCGCCGATGGAAAGAAGGGGCGTGCGCTGTTGGTCGTGTCGAACCTCTCCGCAGACCGGCCTGCGACGGCCCAGATCACCGTGGGTGCCGGGCTCCTGGGCACGCCTGGCAAGAGCGCCGCCGATGCTCTCACGGGAGAATCGCTGCCGTGCTCCGAGGGCCGGCTCGCGGTGCCGCTTGAGCCGATGCGGATGCGCATGGTGCTGGTCGAGTAGCGGGGTAGACGGGCGCTGCGGCTGAGTCCCCTCACCCCCTGCCCGTCTCCCGTCCAACGGGAGAGGGGAGTCATTCTCGGACGGCTGCCAAGGCCGCGCTGTCTACCTTCGCGAGGCTCCGCGCTGTCGCCGGGCCTCGTAGAAGAGGACCGCTGCGGTCGCCGAGACATTGAGGCTGTCGGCCACGCCGGCCATGGGAATGCGTATCGCGGTCACGTCCGGTCCCGACCAGGCGGCCGAGAGTCCCTCGGCCTCGCTTCCTAGCACGATCGCCGCCGGGCCGCGGAAGTCGGCTTCGCCGTAGAGGATCGAGCCATCGACCCGGGCCGCGAAGATCGACAGGCCGCGTCGACGCAGCCACCCGAGCGTCTCGGCCGTAGCCGTGGCGGCCACGGGCACGGAGAAGATCGTCCCCAGGCTGGCTCGAATGGCGTTCGGGTTGTAGAGATCGGTTTGGGCGTCGGCGGCGATGAGTGCGGAGACGCCCGCCCCGTCGGCGCTGCGGAGTACCGCGCCGACGTTGCCCGGCTTCTCCACGCCTTCCAGCACGGCCACCAAGGGAAGATCGGGCAGGCGGAGCCGCTCGATGCCAGTCTCGGGCATGGCCGCGATGCCGAGCACGCCCTCGGCCCGCTCGCCGAACGCCAGCTTCGCAAAGACCGGCTCGGCGACCTCGTAGAGGGTCGCTCTGGACGAAGGGAGAACCGACACCAGTTGCCGCGATTCCGGGCTGCGGCAGAGCGGTTCACAGACGAAGACCTCCACCAGCGGGATGCCTCCGTCCATCGCCCGAAGCAATTCCCTCGCGCCATCGATCAAGATCCGTCCCTGCTTCTCGCGATGCCTCCGCTCGCGGAGCTTCACGGCGTCCTTCACATGCGGGTTCTGGAGGCTGGTGATGAGGGGCATGAGCAGGGGTCAGTGGTCGGGGGTCAGGGATCCGGGCACAGCGATCGACTTCTACATCCTACCGCGTAGCGGGCGGGCTCGCCCGCCGCGCCTTATGTGCTAAGCCGCTTCCCACCGGGCCGCCGCTCCGCAGCGAAGCTCCCTGCCCGCCGGGGTGCGGACGACCATCGTGTTCGAGGAGAATCGGCCCTCCGTCGTTGCTCCGGCGAACGACTCCCGCAGCATCGCTTCGAGCCGGGCGGGATCGTAGCCCGGGGTGTGGCACGTGAGGAGCACAAAACGGCACTGCCCTACGGTCAGCTCCGCACAGGTGGCAAGGAGCCGATCGAGGTGCTGGCTCAGACGCCATACCTCGCCGTGCGTGCCGTGTCCGTAGCTGGGCGGGTCGAGGATCACGGCGTCGTAGGAATTGGCACGTCGCAGTTCGCGGCGGGCGAATTTCGCCGCGTCCTCGGCGATCCAGCGGATCGACGCGCCGGCCAGCCCGGACAGTTCGGCGTTGCGCCGGGCCCAATCGACCACGTTTCGCGCCGCGTCGACGTGCGTGACCTCCGCCCCGGCCGCCGCACACGCGAGCGTGCTCCCGCCCGTATAGGCGAACAGGTTCAGCACCCGGATCGGCTCGGCGCACGACCGCACCCGGCCGGCAAGCCAGTCCCAGTTTGCCGCCTGCTCGGGAAACAGGCCCACGTGGCCCGATTCGCACCGCTTCAATTCCAGGCGGACCGCCCCGAGGCCGACCGTCCATCGTTCCGGGAGCCCGGGCCGCGATTCCCATCGGCCCGCGTTGGCGCTGGCACCGTCGAACCGGGCGTCGGCGTCGAGCCACAGGTCGGGGTGCGCACGCGGAATCTCCTCCGTGCCCGGACACGGCCGGTCGAGCCGCAACGGGCCGAACTGCTCCAGCCTGCGCCCTTCGCCGAAATCGAGCAGTTGGTAGCCGTCGTCGAAGCCCGCGGGTTGCGAGTTTCTTTCATATCGAGGGAAACCGCTTTCCGATTCCATACACCTCCGCCCCGACATGCAAGAGACTCCAGAGCCCGTCCGAGAAACGCTCCACCTCATCATGCCAAAGCGATCGGACAGACGCAAGTACGCTTGTGTGTCGCGTTCGACGCAAGTGTAGAGAATCAGATTTGCGGGGACGGATGATCCGGACAGCGCCCCGTGCCCCGGAGGGGCAGTCGAGAATAGCCCAGCGATTCATCGCTGGGTGGAAGGGGCGCGACGTCCGGGGTGTCCCGTAGGGACAATTGAACCGCTAGTGGCTCGTTTCAATTGTCCCTACGGGACAACGGGAATTCCTGTGGATTGGCATCCCAGCGATAAATCGCTGGGCTATTGTCAAACGTCCCTCCGGGACGATATTGCGGTGCGTACCTCTGGAATACGACGCCATTGGCTTGAATCACTACGCAAGGACGGATTCCCTTGCCGCCGAATCGTGCGATAATGGAGGGTTCGAGGATGACGTAGTTGCCCGTGGATGGGCTTGGGACGGAGGTTCGCTCCTTTTCCCTAGCCCAGGCGTTCACGCCTGGGTCGGTGGTGTCGGGCTGTGCATGTCCAGCCCCTTCAGGGGCTTCCGCGAGGAAAGCCCCTGAAGGGGCTCGTACCTGGCCTTGTCGCCTTTGCGTCCCAGGCGTAAACGCCTGGGCTAAGGAAAGAACGACGGGACGCCCTTCCAGGGGTACTCCCGAACGTTTGCCGAGGGTTCCCACGTTGACGGCATCGCGGTCGCTTGAGGACGAGCTTGCACGGGCCATGCTGGCCGACCGGCATCGGCTGCGTCAGACCCTGCGCGCGATCCAGGCGGCCGGCAAGGAGGGAAAGCGGATTGACGGGCGGATGGACCAGTGGCGTGCGGAATTGGACCGCTCGGCGGCGGTCCGCGAGGCCCGGCGGGCGGGCGTGCCCCGCATCGAGTACGACGACGAGTTGCCGGTCTGCCGCATGCGCCATGAGATCGCCGCTGCCGTGCGTGAGCACCAGGTGGTGATCGTCTGTGGGGAGACGGGTTCCGGCAAATCGACGCAACTGCCCAAGATCTGCCTGGAACTCGGGCGCGGCATCGACGGCCTGATCGGCCACACCCAGCCCCGTCGCATCGCGGCCCGGAGCATCGCCGTGCGGATCGCCGAGGAGCTGGGTTCGCCGCTGGGCCGGCTGGTTGGGTTCAAGATCCGGTTCGCCGAGGCCCTTCAGCCGAGCAGCTACGTGAAGGTGATGACCGACGGCATCCTCCTGGCCGAGTGCCAGGGCGACCCGTTCCTCGAACAGTACGACACGATCCTCCTCGACGAGGCCCACGAGCGGTCGCTCAACATCGACTTTCTCCTGGGGTACCTCAAGCGGCTCTTGCCGAAGCGCCGCGACCTCAAGCTCCTCATCACCTCGGCCACCATCGACGCCGAGCGGTTCGCCGGGCATTTCCGCTCGGCGCGCGGGCCCGCGCCGGTGATCGAGGTGAGCGGCCGGAGCTACCCGGTCGAGATCCGCTACCGGCCGCTGCTCCCCGACGAGGAAGGCAACGAGGCCGAGCTGGAGGACGCCGTCACCGCCGCGGTCGACGAGTTGGCCCGGGCCGGCCCCGGCGACATCCTCCTGTTCATGCCCACGGAACGCGACATCCACGAGATGTCCAAGGTGCTTCGCGATCGGCAGGGTCAGGAGACCCGCGCCGAGCGCGGACGCACGGAGATCCTCCCCCTCTACGCGAGGCTCTCGATCGCGGAGCAGCAGCGGGTGTTCCAGGCGCACTCGCACCGGCGGATCGTCATCGCCACGAATGTGGCCGAGTCGTCGCTCACCGTGCCCGGGATCCGCTACGTGATCGACCCGGGCACCGCGCGGATCAGCCGCTACTCGGCCCGCACCAAGACGCAACGCCTGCCGATCGAGGCGATTTCGCAGGCGTCGGCGAACCAGCGGGCCGGGCGATGCGGGCGCGTGGCCGAGGGGATTTGCATCCGGCTCTACGGCGAGGACGACTTTCTTAACCGCGACCGTTTCACCTCACCGGAGATCCAGCGGACAAACCTCGCCTCGGTCATCCTCCAGACCAAGGCCCTGCGACTGGGCGAGATCGAGCGGTTCCCCTTCCTCGACCCGCCCCGAAACGAGGCGGTCCGCGACGGGTACCGGACGCTCGTCGAACTGGGGGCCGTGGATGAGGAGCACGCCCTGACGGAGATCGGCCGGCGACTGGCCCGGCTGCCTGTCGATCCGCGGATCGGGCGCATGATCCTCGCCGCCGTTGACGAGAACTGCCTGGCCGAGGTGCTCATCATTGCCGCGGCCCTGGAACTTCAGGACCCGCGCGAACGGCCGATCGAGAAGCAGGAAGCGGCCGACCAGGCCCACGCCCAATTCGCCGACGTGGACTCCGATTTCCTCTCGTACCTGAAGCTCTGGGACTTCTACCATCATCTCAAGGGCCACCTTTCCCGCAACCAGCTCCGCAAGGCGTGCCGGCAGAATTTTCTTTCCTACAACCGGATGCGGGAATGGACCGACATCCACTTGCAGCTCCTGGAACTGGTCGGCGAGGCAGGCATGAAGCCAGGGCCGCGGCGCGACGAGTACGACCCGATCCATCGGGCCGTACTCACCGGGCTCCTCTCCAGCGTGGCCCTGCGCGGCGAGGGCCCGCAGTACACCGCGGCCGGCGGACGGAAGACGCTCCTCTGGCCCGGCTCGGGCATCTTCGCCTCGAAGCCGCGCTGGGTCGTCGCCGCGGAAGTGGTCGAGACGACCAACCGCTACTTGCGCTGCTCCGCCGCGATCAATCCCCGTTGGATCGAGCCGCTGGCCGGACACCTGGTCCACCGCTCGTACAGCGAAGTGCATTGGGACCGCGAGAGCGCGTCGGCCATGGCGCTGGAAAAGGTCTCTCTGTTCGGCCTGGTCCTCGTGTCCGGGCGCCGCGTCCGCTACGGCCCGGTCGATCCGGCTACGGCCCGGGAACTCCTCATCCGCCACGGCCTGGTCGAGGGCGAGATCGATCTCCGGGCCGACTTCCTGGAGCACAACCGGCGTCTGCTCGAAGAAATGCAGCGACTCGAAGCCAAGCTCCGTCGCAACGACCTGCTGCGGCCCGCGTGGGACCGTTTTGACTTCTACGACCGCCGCATCCCGGACGACGTCTACGACGGCCCGCGCCTGACCAAGTGGCTCGCCGCGGCACGCAAGGAGGACCCTCGCACGCTCTTTATGGCGAAGTCCGATCTCCTGCGAGACGACGCCGAGGTCTCGCAAGAGGACTTCCCGGACGCGTTGCCGGTATCCGACCAGCCGTATCCGCTTCAGTATCGTTTCGAGCCCGGCGAGCCCGACGACGGGATCACCGTAACCCTGCCCGCGGAAATGCTCGGGCAGGTCGACGCCCGGCAATTGGGCTGGCTCGTACCAGGCCTTTTGGAGCAGAAGATCGTGGCCCTGATCCGGGCGTTGCCCAAGGAGTTGCGGCGTCACCTGGTGCCTGCCCCGGCGGCGGCCCACAAGGCGGTCGGGCTGATCCGCTTTGGAGAGGGGGATTTTCTTCTGGCGGTTGCGAAGGCGCTGGGGCAGGTGTCGGGCCAGCGGATCCTGCCCGACGCCTTCCAGGAAGAGAAGCTCCCCGAGGAACTGCGCATGAACGTCCGCGTCGTGGACCCGGCCGGCCAGGTGCTGGCCTCGGGCCGCGACTTGGACGCCGTGCGGCGCCAGTTGGGCCAGGAGACCGTGGCCACGATCGCCGCACTGGACCACCCCGACTGGACCCGCGATTGTCTCAAGACCTGGGACCTCGCCGCGCTGCCCGAACAGGTCGATATCCGCCGAGGCAAGCTCACGGTCCGTGCCTTCCCGATGCTGATCGACCGCGGCGACTCCGTGGCCCTGCGTCTGGCCGACACGGCCGAGCGCGCGGCCCGGGAGACCCGGCGGGCCGTGCGGCGTCTGTTCCTCCTGTCGTCGGGACGGGAGATGAAGTCCCAGGCCCAGTGGCTCCCCAACCGCGCGACCATGGAACTCCACGCCCGGCTGCTCCCGGGCTTCGTCTTCAACGAACACGTGGCCGAGTTGATCGCGGATCGGGCGATGGCCCCGGACGCCTCGATCCCGCGGACCAAGGCGCAGTACGACCGCTATGTGTCCGCGGCCCGTGCCCGGATCGGGCTGGCCGTGCAGGACGTGGCCAAGGTGCTCGGGCCGATGTTGGAGGCGTACCATCAGGCCCGATTGGCGTTGGAAGGCGCGCTCGGCGCGGGGCTCCCGACCCCGCCGAGTTCGGACCGAAGGTCTCCGGGCGTTTCTGGAGACCTCCGGTCGCCGAGTGTGCGGGGTCAGGAGACCCGCGCACAGCGCGTGCGGGGTCAGGAGACCCGCGCACAGCGCGGTGGCGCCGGCCCGCGGTGGCAATACGCGATCGACGACATCCGCGAGCAGATCGCCCGGCTCACGCCGCCGGGCTTCCTCGTCGCCACGCCGTGGACCTGGCTCCAGCACTATCCACGCTACTTCCGGGCGATCCCGATCCGGCTCGACGCCCTGCGCAGTTCCCTGGCCCGCGACCGCCAGCACAGCGAGGAACTGGCCCGCTGCTGGCAGGCCTGCGCCCAGCGTGCGCAAGAGAACGAGCAACTCGGCCTCGACGACCCGGAGCTGACCAAGTACCGCTGGATGCTCGAAGAATACCGCGTCTCCCTCTTCGCCCAACGTCTCGGCACGTCCCTGCCCGTCTCCGCCAAGCGGCTGGAACAGCAGTGGGGCAAGGTCCGCAAGGCGTGAGGCGGTTTTTCACTGACCGCCCGGCTCCGGCACCGGCAGGAAAACGTCCCTCTTCTCGCGTGTCTTCAATCGTGGTAGACTGGCGGCCGTTGCCTTCGCTCGGGCAGGTGCGGCGTTCGCACGTGGGACCCACCGGGCGAGGATCTTCACCTGTTGCAGGCCGCCAGGACCCGTAGATCGCCATGAGCACTACCATCTCCCGTCGAAGACTCCTCCGGGCCGGTGCGGCGGCGTCGGCCCCCGTGCTGATCGTCCCGGCCGCTATGGCCCGCACCTACGCTGCCAATGAGAAGATCCGGTTCGGACTCATTGGCATCGGCGGCATGGGCAGCAAGGGCGTGGGCGTGGCGTCCGGCGAGCAAATCGTCGCCGCGGCCGACGTGGACGTGAACCACGCCGCCGGCTCGATCAAGAACATCAAGAGCCGATTCGCCGACGCGAAGATCTACAGCGACTACCGCAAGCTCTTCGACGAGCAGAAGCACCTCGACGCCGTTTGGGTCGCCACGCCCGACCACCATCACTTTCCCGCCAGCGTCCGCGCGTTGGACGCCGGGCTGGCCGTCTACTGCGAAAAGCCTCTCTGCCATGATATCTACGAGGTTCGCAAGCTGCGCGAGCTTGCCAAGGCGAAGAAGGTCGCCACGCAGATGGGCAATCAGGGCCACTCCGGCGAGCACGTGCGCCTGCTGTGCGAGTGGATTTGGCAAGGAAGCCTCGGCGACGTGACCGAAGTCCACGTGCGACCACCCTACAACCAGATGGACTTCGGCTCGCGCACGGCCGGCGAACCGGCTCCTGTTCCGGCCGGCCTCGACTGGAACCTCTGGCAAGGCCCGGTCCAAGAGCGGGAGTTCCGCACCGGCATCGTTCCGGCCAAGTGGCGAGGGTGGATCGACTACGGCACGGGGCTGCTCGGCGACTGGTTCTGCCACAATGCCGACGGCGCCGTGTGGGCGCTCCGGTTCTACGAGGCCGACACCTGCGAGGTCCAGTGCGAGGGGGAGGAACCGGGTGCGGCGAACTGGCCGCATGAGGTCCGCGTCTCCTGGGAGTTCCCCAAACGCGGCCGCCTGGCCCCGTGCATCATGCGGTGGAGTTCCGGCGTGTACAACGACTACAACGCCAGGCCGATGCCCCCAACGGTGGACCCCGAGCGCGTGAAGGCCGCCGCCGACCAGCCCAGCGCCTATTACGGCACGAAGGGCATGGCCGTCTCGGGCTGGTGGATGAACGGCACGCGGCTCTTCCCGGAGAGCTTCATGAAGGAAGTCGGAAAGCCCAAGGCCGTTCTGCCACGCGTCAAGGGCGGCCACGAGGCCGATTTCCTCCATGCCGTCCGCACGGGCGGCCGCTCGTCGGCCGACTTCGACTACTCCGCACGCCTCACCGAGATCATGCTGGTGGGCAACGTGGCCAACCTCCTCCGCGAGAAACTCACCTACGACTTCCGGGCGGGCAAGTTCACCAACAGCGACAAGGCCAATGCCCTGCTAAGACGCGAGCCCCGCAAGGGCTGGGAATTCGGATATGCGTAAGTGTTCAGCGGAATGAAGTGCGAGCAGGGGAAGGGAAAAGGGAGAGCCCTGGAAAAATGGGAAAGACAAAAGTCCGTGCCCTGATCACACAATTCTGAATGGGAACCCTTTCCTATTCTTTTCCTTTTTTCTCCCGCCTTTTCCTTTTCCCTTCTCCTCTTTCCGACGGTTTTTCCATTGACCGGCCATCGGGGCTGGGTAGAATGCAATCGGAAGAAGAAAGAAGGGGAAGAAAAGGTGGAATTGGGAGGGCCGATACGCCGGGTTCGATAGCCGGTCCTTTATGAAACATGGGCGGCTATAACCGAGGTTGACGTACCGCCCCTTCCCGCAGGGCAGACGATTCGCGTGAAGAAGCCCGCTTCGTTTCGAGGCGGGCTTCTTCGTTTTCCGAAGGCCCGCGCGATGGCGGCCCGCGCCGCCGAGTGCTATCATGGCGGCTTTCCCAGAGGAGGAGTCTGCCATGAAGCATGCAATTCGAGCGATCGCCGGCCTGGGGATGGCCGCCGCCTGGACGTGGTGCGCGGCCGCGGAACTGCCCGTCGAGAAGGCACTTACCAATTCGGTCGGAATGCGGATGGTCCGGATCGAGCCGGGCGGCTTCGTGATGGGGAGCCCCGAGGGCGGCGACTTCGACGAGCGGCCCGTCCACCGCGTGGTCCTCAGCGGGCCGTTCTATCTCGGCGCGACCGAAGTGACCAATGCCCAGTACGAGAAGTTCGACCCCGACCATCGCCGGCTGCGCGGGAAGCTGGGGTGGTCGAAGGAGGACGACGAGGCGGTCGTGTTCGTCTCCTGGCACGACGCCGACCGCTACTGCCGCTGGCTTTCCAAGACGGAGGGCCGTCCCTATCGTCTTCCCACCGAGGCCGAATGGGAGTACGCCTGCCGCGCGGGCACGACCACCGCGTATAGCACGGGCGATCGCTTGGACGACAAGGCGTTCCACAAGAACGTGGGCACGAGCTGGTTTCCCGATCCGGCACGCCGGGAAAAAGACCTGCCCGTTTCGCTCGCCGTCGGACGCACGCCGCCGAACCCTTGGGGCCTGGTGGACATGCACGGCAACGTGGAGGAATGGTGCCTCGACATGTATGGCCCCTACGACCCCCACGAGCAGACCGATCCGATCGGGCGGGCCGACGGCGACTTCCGCGTCACGCGAGGCGGCAGCCACTCGACCACCTTGGAGTATCTGCGTTCGGCCAACCGCTCCGGGGCGTTGCCGGACGACAGGAGTTGGATGATCGGGTTCCGCGTTGTCATGGCGTCGATGCCGGCCACCAAGCCGCTTCCCGTCGTCCCGCCCCCGCTTTGCCGTCAGAAGGTGGCCGCCGGTGTGCCTGCGGACCTCAACCGGGGCCCCGATCCTGCAAAACCGTTCTTCCGCGGGCCGCGGCAGTATGTCAAGGTCCCGGCCGGCTCGACCGGCCCGCTCTTCTCGCGGCACAACCACGATCCGGGCATTGCGGCGTGTCCCAACGGCGACCTGCTGGCCATCTGGTACACGTGCCTGACGGAGCCGGGCCGCGAGTTGGGGATCGCCGCCAGCCGGCTCCGCTACGGGTCGGACCAGTGGGAGCCGGCCTCTCCGTTCTGGGACGCACCCGACCGGAACGACCACGCCCCGGCCCTCTGGTCCGACGGACAGGGGACGCTCTACCACTTCAACGGCCTCTCGGCCGCGGCCACCTGGGGTTCCCTGGCCACGGTGCTGCGGACCTCGACCGACAGCGGGGCGACCTGGTCCAAGGCCCGGCTCATCATGCCCGAGCACGGCCTGCGGCACATGCCCGTCACTACGGTCTTCCGCACCCGCGACGGGGCGATCGTGGTGCCCTGCGACGCCGTCACCGGCGGCAAAGGCGGCACCGCAATCCTCATCAGCCGCGACGGCGGCGCCACGTGGACGGATCCCGGGGCCGGCAAGCCCCAGCCCGAGTTCAAGGAAGGTGGGCGCGGGGCGTGGATCGCCGGGATCCATGCCGGCGCTGTGGAGTTGAAGGACGGCCGGCTCATGGCGTTCGGACGCGGGGACACCATCGCCGGGCACATGCCGAAGAGCGTCTCCTCGGACTCGGGCACGACGTGGACCTATTCCCCCAGCCCGTTCCCGCCCATCGGCGGCGGCCAGCGACTCGTGCTGCTCCGCCTGGCGCAAGGGCCGATCCTGTTCGCCTCCTTCGCCCGCGACCTGCCGATCCGCGACGCCGCGGGCCGGGAGCGCAAGGTCTCCGGCCTCTTCACGGCCATTTCGCTCGACGAGGGCGAGACCTGGCCCCATCGTCGTCTCGTGACCGACGACCAGCCGGCCCGCAACATCGACGGCGGCGGCAACACCGGCCGTTTCTCGCTCAGCCCGACCACGGCCGAGCCCCGCGGCTACCTGGCTGTCTGCCAGGCCGCCAACGGCGTGATCCATCTCATCTCAAGCAAGAACCACTACGCCTTCAACCTCGCCTGGCTCAAGAGCCCGCCGCCGTAAACGCGTTCGGGTGCCACCGCTGGCTTGTCCAGCAGTGCCGATCGTGGAGAGGATTTCCCGTGACATGTGATCTTCTGGCAACGGCATTTCGCCGTGGTTCATCCTTGCTGCCGTTCACACTGCTGGACAAGCCAGCAGTGGCACCCTACGCGCTCATCCTCGGACTGTTGCCGCTCTGTTTGTCGTTCGCGGGCGATTGCATGGCGGACCAACGGGCGACTTCCGTCGAGGCGGACTTGCTTATCGTGGGAGGAAACGAATCCGCCTGCGCGGCGGCCGTTCAGGCGGCGAGGCTTGGCATCCGCCGAATCGTGCTGGTCAACGATGTGGATTGGCTTGGCGGGCAGTTCAGTGCCGAAGGCGTCGGGCCGCTGGACGAACGCACGACGCTGCACGGGCGCTCGGCCAACTTTCCGCGATCGGGGCTGTTTCTCGAGATCGTCGGCCGCATCCGGTCGTACAATCTTCGGACTTACGGTGTCTCTTCGCCCGGGAATTGCTGGTCCGCTACCGAAACGGTTGAACCCGCGGCTGCGGCGAGGATCTTCGCCGAGCTGATGGCTCCCTATACGGACAAGGGAAGCAACCAACTCACCATTCTGCGGGGCTGGCAGGTTTCCGAAGTCACGCGGAGGGCGAACCGCGTGAACGGCGTCGTCTTCGAGCGTCCGGGACGCCCGTCCGAAAGACTTGCTGTGGCGGCCCGGCTGACGATCGATTCGTCGGATTGGGGCGATGTCATCCGGCTTAGCGGCGCAGGGTACGGCGCCGGGCCGGACCTGCGTCGACGCTTCGGAGAGCCCAGCGCACCCGAGTCGCTCGATGCGGATGGGCATCAAGAGATGAACCCCATCACCTGGACTCTCACGCTGCGCGAGGCGGGGCGAGATGTGCGGATCGTCAGGCCGGGCGGCTACGATGATCGGGCTTTCGAGAACCCCGGGCGGATCTGGGTCGACAGCGACATGCGCGAGGGCATCTATTCGCAGGCCGGTCTGAGTGTCTATACGCAAAGGCGGCTCGTCGATCGCTGGCACCTCGGCCTTCCACGCGGAACCGAGAGGACCCAGCTCAATTCCACGCTGGGCGACTACCCGCTCTGCCAACTGCCGCAACCCGTGGTTGACGCGCTGGAGGCCAATCAGCCCGGGGCATCGCACAAGAACATCGTCGACATGACTCCGGCGCAGCGACGGATCCTCTTCGACGATGCGAAGCGACGTGCCTTGGGCTTTCTCTATTACCTCCAAACCAAGGCGCATGACAGCTCGGGCGACTATCCCCAGAGTTTCCGGTACCTGGAGCTTTCGGACGAATTCGGGACGCCCGACCGATTGCCCCCCAAACCTTACGTGCGCGAGGGCCTGCGGCTTGAGGCGCTCTGCATGTTGCGCGAGCAGGACATTCGGGCCGAAGGGCACGAACCGCGCTGGGCCGGCTTCATGCCGGGCGACGGGGTCTTCGGCTTCCAGTTTCACATCGACTTCCATCCGACGCGGCGGCAATTCCTCGACGGGCGCCGCGACGGCCCCTGGCGCCCGGTCCATACGGCCAAACGCAGTTGGCATACCAACACCGACCGGGCGATGTTTCCGTTGCGAGGACTGGTTCCGTGCGAGCAGGACGGTTTGCTCGGGGCGTCGAAGAACATCGGCGTCAGCAGCATGGTCCAGGCGGCCCTGCGGCTCCACGGACAGATGATGCTGTGCGGCCAGGCGAGCGCGACGATCGCATGGATCTGCCTGCGCGACGGACTGGAGCCGAGGGCCGTGGCGAACGACTCGCGCCGAGTGCGCGAGATCCAGCGCACGTTGGTCCGCGGACGCTCGGGGCCAGGCGTCCTGATCTGGCCTTACCACGACTTGGCGCCGCAGCATCCGGCTTTCGTGGCCGCGAATCTGATGAGCGTCGCGGGAATCTGGCAGGCGGACGCCCACTCGGTCTTCTTTGATCCCGACAAGCCTGTCTCCGCAGCGCAGTGGAACGCGGCGGTCGAACGCCTGCCCGTATCCTCGCGGACGAACCTGGGGAACAAGCTTCCCGCGAACCGGGCGGAGGCGGTGAATACGCTTGCCGCGGCCGTGGATTTCGACCGTCTGCCCCTGCCGAAGGACTCACGCCCCCGTTGACGGTATTTGCGTTTGAGGATCAGCAGTGGAAAGAGGGTGCAAGGGGAGCGCAAAGGGGGACACGGAGGAAGACGGAGCGCGACGGCGAAGGGGCTGTTGCAGGCACTCTCGGATCGGCCAATAATACGCGAAGCGGATTGGACCTTCTTCCCGCGGCTCGGCAAGGGAGATCAGACATGGCTGTTCGGGTTTCTCGCATCCTGGTTCTCGTCCTGGGGATCGGTTTGGTCCTCCACACTCGGGAGGTGGCCGCGGCGCAGCCGGCTGCAGGCCCGTTGCTCAAAGTGGGCTTCGCCGAGCGTGACATCACGCCGGAACCGGGCATGGAGGTTCCCGGCGGCTACGGGAAGTCGTTTCATCGGGTGTTCCACGACGCGTGCAAGGTCCGGGCCGTGGTCTTCGACGACGGCAAGATGCGGGTCGCGCTGGTGGGCATCGACGCCCTGGCCATCCGCCGGCCCTCGGTCGAGGCGGCACGCAAGGAGATCCAGGCCCGCTGCGGCATCGCCCCCGGCGCGGTGCTGATCGGGGCTTCGCACTCGCACACTTCGGGCCCGACGGCCATGATCTTGCCGGGCGAGTACGACGACGCCTCGCCCCTGGTGCGGACGCTTGCCTACGAGAAGTCGTCGTGTGCCGATGCGAAGTACCTGAAGCATGTGGAGAAGCAGATCGCCGAGGCCGTGTGCGCGGCCAGTGATGCCCGGGCGGAGGCCCTTTGCGGGGCGGGCAACGGGATCGAAGACAAAGCCGCCTTCAACCGCCGCTTCCGCATGAAGAACGGCCTAAGCTACACCCATCCCGGCCAGGGGAACCCCGACATCGTCGAACCGGCCGGGCCCATCGACCCCAACGTCGGCGTTATCGGCGTTTGGGACACGAAGGGCAAGTGCCTCGGCTGCGTTGTGAACTACTGCTGCCACGGCACGACGGGTCCCACGGGGACCTCGGCCAACTGGATCTACCACCTGGAGCGGACAATCCGCGGGGCGATGGGCCAGGAGGCCGTGGTCGTATTCCTCCAGGGCGCCAGCGGCGACGTGACCCAGGTCGACAACCTCCGGCCCACCGTCCAGCCCGGCCAGGACCGCTGGGGCGAGATCGTCGGCGGGCGCGTGGGCGGCGAGGCGGTGAAGGTGCTCGTGAGCATGGACCGCGGTACGTTGCTCCCGTTGAACGCCATGACCGAGACGCTCCACGTTGCCCGGCGGGTGCCTAAGCCCGAACGCGTCAAGAAGTGCCTCGAACTGGTCCAGCAGCCGCCGGCGAAGGTGGGGCCTACGGAATGGACTTTCGCCAAGGAAATTGTCCTGCTGGACGCCCAGTTGGCCAAGCAAAAGACCAAGGATTTTGAAGTTCAGGCGATCCAGGTCGGGCCGGTCGTGATCCTGGCCAATCCGGCGGAGTATTTTTGCCAGTTCGGGCTCGACATGCGGGCGAAGAGCCGCTTCCCCATCACGTTCATCGTCGAGTTGGCGAACGACTGCGTCGGCTATGTTCCCACGGAAGAGGCCCTGGGACCGCACGGCGGCGGCTACGAGACCCGGCTGACGGCCTACAGCAATCTGGAACCGGCGGCCGGACGCAAGATCGTCGAGGCCTGCCTGCGCCTGGCCGGCCAGATGACGCCGGGCACGCTCCCCAAGGACCCGCCGCCCCCGCCCTTCAAGGCCCCGTGGAACTACGGCAACGTCCCACCGGAAATCGACTGAGCAGCGGTCGAGGAACCACTTGACCGGTGCCAAAGCCCACGGGTCGCAACCCGTGGGCTTTTCTTGAGTAACGCACGGGCCACGTCCTTGCGTTACAGCCTCAGGCCCGGATGGCGTTGACGCAGCGCCTCGGCCAAGGCCCGGAGGCCCCGTCGCTGGGCCAGGGCTGCGCGTCAGAACAAGTTGACCGATTTCTGCTGTAGGGAACGCCCTCCGTGGCGTTCCACGAATCTCCATGGATACGCTTACTCCGCTTCCCGGAACGCCACAGAGGGCGTTCCCTACAGTCCTCTCACGACGACGAATCGTCCCACTTGTCTTGACGCGGCGTCCAAGCGGCAGTCCGGGCGGCGTGCGTCTGGGGGACATCGAACGGCGCCGCAACCTCGCGTTGCGTCCCCTTGCCTTCGACATGAAGCGACGGTAGACTCCTTCCCTCACGATCCCGGTCCGATAGGGTGCGTGCTCCGCCCGCACCCTGCGGTTGACGGTTCATCAGCCCCCGCGCGGTGTACGAGAGCAGTCCATGTCCCAGGCCCCGTGGTCGTTCCGTTACGAAGTCACCCCTGCGGATCGGGAGGCGGTCCGCGCGATCGTCGAATCGACCGGGTTCTTCAATGCAGGCGAGGTGGCGGTGGCCGTCGAGTTGGTCGACGAGCGGCTGGCGAAGGGGACTGCGAGCGGCTACTACTTCGTCTTCGCCGAGCGCGAGGGCCGGACGCTCGGCTACGCATCCTACGGACCGATTGCCGGCACCGTCGCGAGCTTCGACCTGTACTGGATCGCGGTCGACGCCTCGATCCAGCGGGAAGGGCTTGGTAAGCGGTTGATGGCCGAATCGGAGCGGCTGATCGCCGAGGCGGGCGGAAGCCGGATCTACGTGGAGACCTCCACGCGCGACCAGTACCGTCCGACCCGGGCCTTCTACGAGCGCTGCGGCTACCGTCTCGAAGCCGTGATCGAGCACTTCTACGCCCCCGGCGACGGCAAGGCGATTTGCGTGAAGGTCGTTTGACAGCCGACGTTCTCCTCGGGCACAATAGGCCGCAGTGCGTGGGGTGCCCTCCGGAGGAAGGAGAACGCCGTGGCAAAACGCATTGCTGTTGGCCTCGCAATTGCCGTCGGCTTGCTCGGCGGCCTTGGTGTCGGGGCGGAACCGCCCGGCACGCGCGACGATCACTCGAAGCTCACCGTGGTGACGACGTCGGCCCACTGCGACTGGACGTGGGGGCACAGCCGGGCCTGGCACGAGGAGCGGTACGCCCAGATCCTTCACGACGTCCTGCTCCTGATGCGCGAGTACCCGGGCTACGTCTGGCAGCTCGAAAACGAAAATGAGGAACTCGCGCCTTTCCTCAAGAAGGCCGCGAAAGCGTGGCCGGGCATGATCGACGAGTTCTGGCAGCGGGTCCGGGAAGGCCGCATCGAGGTGATCGTGGCCATCAGCGATCCGCGGCTCACCGAGGTCTACCCGGAGACGATTGTCCGCAACATGGTCCTGGGCAAGGAGTATTTCCGCCAGCACGCCCCGGGCATCGAACAGAAGGTCTACAACGCCGTGGACCTCATGTGCGGTCCCTCGCAGATGCCCCAGATCCTCGCCCAGGCCGGCTACCGCTACTTCATGTTCTCCCGCCCCTGCGCGAAGAAGGAGGTCTTCTGGCGCAAAGGTCTCGATGGTACGAGCATGATCCACGTGTGCCAGCACTACGGCTACGAAGGACCGAAAGTGCGAGGCGTGCGTCTGGAGTCGCACAGCGGCGACGACATCCTCCCCGACCCCAAGCTGGCCAAGGCGGCCGAGACGTGGGACAGGCGGTCCCGCGTCCTTTCCACCAGCGCCCGATACCTCGAAGAACTCCAGCGCCGCGGCGGCCCGGAACTGGAACTCGAAGGTGTTCTCGATTCGTTGGAGTGCCTTTGCGAGGGGAGCGTCCACGGCAGCCACAATCTGTACTGCATCAACAATCGGAACGAGGACCTGCTGCTGTCGGTCGAGAAGGCGCAAGGGATGGCATCGGTCGCCGGCCGTGCGTTCCCGAAGGCCGGGATGGACGCGGCGTGGCACGACCTCTTGTCGTGCGTCGGCCACGCGATCCTCTACTGTTGGAAGCCCGACTACGAGGAACGGCTGGCCAAGGCCCGCCGGACGCGGACCGACGGCGAAAAGGCCCTTCGCGAGGCGATGGAGGCCGTGGCCGCCGCGATCCGCTTCCGCCCGGAACTCGGCAGGCCGGTCGTGGTGTTCAACTTCCACGCCTGGCCTGTCAGTGGCCCGGTCGAATTGAGTGTTCCCGGCGGAGTCGAAGGTCTTTCCTTGCACGATCCGGCCGGCGGGGCCGTGAAGTGGCAACGGCTGGGCGATGCGGGGACGGACGGCCAGCGCGTGGCGTTCCTCGCCGGGAACGTCCCGGCCTGCGGTCACAAGACCTTCTACCTCCGGCGGTCGGACGCGGGTGCGGCGGCCCACCCCACGCGCAAGCAAGGCCCCGGGCCCATCGAGACCGACCTCTACCGCGCCAGGCTCCTGCCCGACGGAAGACTGGAAATCGTCGATCGCCAGCGCGACGCCGTGCTCGGCAATTTGGATCGGGGAGGATTGGGCGACGTGGTCTTCTACGATGCCCCCAAACCGACCGACTGGCAGCTCAACGGACCGCTCGGGCCACGCCACGCCTGGGAGGCCTCTCCACAGGAGTTCCAGGTCACGGAGGGCCCGGTCCATGCCTCGCTGGTTGCCAAGGGGACCTTCGGGCCGCATCGCGTGGTCCGCGAGGTGCGTTTCACCCATGGCAGCCGGCGGATCGACTACTTCCTCCAGGTCGATGCGGCCGACGGGAACGGGGTATTCTGCATCCGTTTCCCGACCGGACTGTCGGGCCGCGTGTTCGCCGGCATCCCTTTTGGCGCCGAGCCGCGAGAGAACTTCGACCGTGAGCCGTTCCGAGAGGAGTACTTCGTGAAGGGGTATCCCGACGGATACCACGCTACGCGATGGACCGATCTGTCGACGAGCGACTTCGGCTACACGTTCCTCTGTCCTCCGGGCTCGCCGACCGGCTACTTCCACAAAGCATCGGACCGGGCCCTGGAGTTCATGCTCCTGCGGGTACGGCCCATGCCGCAGGGCGCTTGGAGCCAGGTCCACCCGTTCATGCAAGGCAAGGGCCATCATACCTGGCGATGCGCCTTGGTGCCTCATCGGGCCACGTGGCGCGAGGCCGCGTCCTACCGCGACGCGATGGAGTCGCACACCCCGCTGACGGCGATTCTGCCTGAGTGCCTGTCCCGCAATGTGGCACAGCCGCCCTCGGCTGTGCGGAACCAGCCAGCACAGCCGAGGGCGGCTGTGCCACAGGTTGGTGCTCGGGCAAATCTGGACGAGGCCGCCTCGCTGATCGAGGTGACGCCCGCCAACGTGGTCCTCTCCGCGATGCGTCTCATGGACAGCCCCAATCCCGGCGCGGCCGCCTGGGAACTACGTCTCTACGAGACGATCGGGCAAGCGGCTGGCGTCACGCTCCGCCTGGCCCGGCCCGTGCAGAGTGTCCGGGAAACGAATTTCCTCGGCGAGCCCAAGGCGGACTCGGGCAAGATTGACGTATCCGGACGCGAGGTCCGGCTCCGGATCGGGCCGTGGAAGATCGTTACCCTCCGGGGTCAGTGGGCCCGATGATCGAAGGACCTCATGCCAGCGGCGCCGCGGCGTCGCTCGCCCGGTTGGATCGCTCCTTTTCCCGGCGCAGCCGGTCCTTCTGTTCGAGCGCCTTGTGGATGACGACCGACAGTTCAAACTCGTTGCAGGGCTTGGTGAAGAAGTGAGAGACTCCGCCCTCGTTGATGGCGCGGATCGCGGTATCGACGGTGGCGTAGCCGGTGAGCACCATGCGCACGACTTCGGGGCGGTGTCCCGCTACCCAGGCCAGGAGATCCGTCCCGGAAAGGCCGGGCATCCTCTCGTCGGTGACGACGACATCGACCATCTGGCTCTTGAGGACCCACTTGGCTTCCTCGCCCGACTTGACCGTGTAGATCTGATAGGGCTGCCCGCGCAGGGTCCGCGCCAGCCCGTTGAGCACGCGGTCATCGTCGTCGACCAGCAGCACGGTGTGCGACATTCTCCGCCTCTTTCCTCGCTCTTGCCCGGCGGTCGAAGGTCGCCGGGCGTCACGCGGTCTCCGAGACTTCCGCAAGGCTGCCTTCCTCTTCCTTTGCCGCAACCCCGGCCATGGGCAGCCGGACGATGAACGTCGTTCCCCGGCCCGTCTCCGTCTCGAAGCGGATCGTTCCTCGATGTCCGGTGACCACGATGGCGTGCGCGATCGTGAGCCCTTGCCCCACGGCTTGTCCCACCTCCCGGGTCGTGAAGAACGGATCGAAGACCCGGGAGCGGATCGGCTCGGGAATGCCGGTGCCGTTGTCTTCCACCCGGATTTCGGCCCATCCCGGCAGGGCCCGCGTGCGCACGGCGATGCGACCCTTCCTCGCTTCGCCCTCGCGTGCCGCTTCGGCAATCGCCTGGACGGCGTTGAGTACGAGGTTGAGGATGAGCTCACTGAACTCCCCCGGCACGCACCAGACCGGGGGCAGGGCGGGATCGAAATCGGTCGTGACCTCGGCGACCTCCTTCCATGCCTGGCGGCACACGAGGAGCGTGTTTTCGATCGTCCGAGGAAGGTCCACCTGGATCTTGCGTCGGGCGTCGTGCCCGGAGAAGTCGTTCATGGCGCGGACTATTCGTTCCACGTGCCGGAGCCCGTCCCTCGACTCGCGGATGGCCCTGGGGACCTCGCGGACCACGTAGGACACGTCGACTTCGTTGGCGGTCGAGCGAAGTCCCGCCAGGTGTTGTGCGTCGATCCGGCCATTCCTGTCCGCCTCAAGAAGGAGACCGACTGCCCGCAAAACGCCCTCCACCCCCGAAAACGTCTCTTCGAGGAAACGGAGGTTGTGGCTGACGTACTGGTTGGGCGTATTGATCTCGTGGGCGATTCCCGCGGCGAGTTGCCCGAGCGATTCCAGGCGATGCGCGCGGGCCAACTCGAACTCCCTCCGCTTGCGCTCGCCGATCTCGGCAAGGAGCCTGGCGTTCATTTCGGCGATTGTGTCGTATCCCCGCTTGACGCGAACGGCGGAGCGGACCCTCGCCGCCAGGACTTCCCGCTTGAACGGCTTGGTCACGTAGTCGTCGGCGCCCGCGTCCAGGCCCTCAATCACGTCCTGGTCGGCGCCCTTGGCGGTGAGCAGGATGACGGGAATGCAGGAAAGCTTCTCGTCCGCCTTCACGCGGCGGCACACTTCGATTCCGTCGATGCCGGGCATCATGACGTCCAGGAGGATCGCGTCGGGGGGCTCAGAGGAGATGATCTCCAGGGCCTCCGACCCGCTTCCGGCGCACACGACCTCGTAGCCTTCCTGACCCAGGAGTTGCCGCAAGAGCGCGAGGATGTCGGCCATGTCGTCGACGCAGAGGATTCTCTCGGTCATCTCGGAGCCTTCTCAGGAGACGAGTTCCGTGGGGAGGACCGATTCGCGCGACGTCTCGCAGCGGGGCAGGCTGTCGACACAGTCCCTCTGGATCTCCCGGATCGCGGGCAATGTCTTGCGGAAGGCCGCGTAGACGTCGGGAGCAAAATGCCCCTTGGCTTCGTCATCCATGATTTCCAGGGCCCAGTGCTCAGGATACGCGGCCCGGTACGGCCGCGACGACGTCAGCGCATCGTACACGTCCGCCACGGCCACGATCCGCGATTCCAAGGGGATTTGCTCCCTGGCGAGTTCGCGCGGGTAGCCCTTTCCATCCCATCGCTCGTGGTGGCACAGGGCGATCGAGGCGGCCGTGTCGACCAGCGGGTTCCTGGCCGGGGGGATCGACTCGGCATCCCCGCCGTAATCCCGGAGGAAGGCCTTGCGGATCCCGCATTCCTCACTGAGGATCCTCGCCCCGATCTGGCAATGCTGCCGCATGACGGCCGTCTCGGTGGCGGTGAGCGGTCCGGGCTTGAAGAGGATTTCGTCCGGAATGCCGATCTTGCCGATGTCGTGAAGCGGGGCGGCGAGGAGAAGCGTCTCGGCAGCCGCGCTGTTCATGCCCATCGCCTCGGCAATGATCCGGCTGTAGTGGCCGACCCGCACCACATGACGCCCCGTCTCCTCGTCGCGGTGCTCGGCCGCCTTCGCCAGCCGCCAGATGATGTCCAGCCGCGACTGGAACAACTCCTCCGTCCGCCGCCGGACCCGCTCTTCCAGACTCCGGTTCCAGGCCTTCAGTTGGTCCTGGCACGATTTCAGCTTGAGCACGCTGTGAAGCCGGGCGCGGAGATCGGCCGGATCGACCGGCTTGTGGAGCAGATCGGCCGCGCCGAGCTCCAAGGCGCGGGTCTTCAGGCCTCCGTCGTCGAGGCCCGTCAGCATGACGACCGGGATGTCCTTCGTGGCCGGCGCCGCCTGGAGGCGGCCCAACAACTCCAGTCCGCTCATCCCAGACATCTTGATGTCGGAAACGACCGCGTCGTAGCCGCCGCCCAGAAGCGATTCCCACGCCGCCTCGGGCCGTCCGACAAAGGTCATCTCCCAAACGTCGCTCTGGCCACGGAGAACCCTTCGCAGGGCCTCCAGGACGCGCGTCTCGTCGTCGACGAACAGGATCCGCTTCTTCATCGATGTTCCTTCGCATGCAGCTCGGCCGGGCCGGGCACCGGGATCCGGATGCGGAACGTCGTCCCGCGTTCCTCTTCCGTCTCGAAGGTCAATTCCCCACCGTACCGGTTGACGATGATCGCCCGGGCGATCGCCAGCCCCTGCCCCGTTCCAAGGCCCGCCTGCTTCGTGGTGAAGAAGGGCTCGAAGACCTTGTCGCGGATCGACTCCGGAATGCCCGTTCCCGTATCCGCCACTTCAACTTCCAGGCGGCGGCCAACCTGACGTGTCCGGATCGCAATCGTTCCCTTCACCCCATCGCCTTTCCTGCCCTTCGCCTCGATCGCGTGGACCGCGTTGACGATCAGGTTCACGAGCACCTGGTCGAGATCGCCCGGGCGGCCGAAGACGTGCGGCAAGCCGGGCAAGAGGTCCACTACCGCCTCGGCGACGTGCTTCCACTGGTTGCGCGTCACCGCCAGTGCGGTCTTCACCGCGCGGTTTGCGTCGATCGCTTTCTTCTCGCCGTTTCCAGGATGAGAGAATTCCTTCAGCGAGCGGATGATCTGCGACACGTCGTTCACCCCTTCCAGCGAATCGTGGATCGCCTTCGGGATTTCGCCGAGGAGGTACTCGAGTTGGTCGGCCTGCTGGGCCGCCTCGGCAAACGCCGTCTGAACGTCCCTGGCTACGGTCTCTCGTCCGGCCGCCCTCCGCAACGCCGCGCAGGCCGCCAGCAGCGGCCTCAACTCCTCGAAAGCGTCGCGGAGGAACCGTACGTTGTCGCCGATGTACTGCGTGGGCGAGTTGATTTCATGGGCAATGCCGACCGCAAGCTGCCCGATCGACGCCAACCTCTGCCCGTGGTCTCGCTGGGCCTCCAATAGCCTCCACTCTCCGATGGTCCCGGCGACCGAACGCATCGAGACCGTAGCCTCAGTTGCTTCGTCGATAGTCGCTGTGTCGATCATTGGACTTCACTTAACAACCCTTCGCTGGACAGCACGCGACGCCGTCTTCGTGCCAGGTGACCGGCCCCCTTGGTCCGAACGACACCGGCCGTTCCCAGCGACGCTTCAGGCTGTGGTATTACCACACTAGCATGCAGCTCCGCCGCAACTTCCCTGTCGGGCAGAAGATTCCGCCCAGAGGCTCCGCAGGGAAACACAAAGCGACGGATTCTCGGGATAGAACGGCCAAGTGAAGCCCCTCGGCCGTAGGGGTGTTGGCAGGCCCGCGTTGCCGCTCAGGACGCCGCTGCGCGAGATGGCGGGCGGACACCGTGGAGTCCCCCCGAGAGACAAGGAGCCTCCCGGCAAGGCGGTTGAACATCGGGGCCAGACTCTACCCAGCCGAAACGGGCAGGGATTCGTTCCCGACCCCCCTTGAACGGCGCAAACACGAGAGGAAGGGCATACCGGCCCACCCCGCGTGCCTCAAGAGAAAAGCACGCCCTTCCCGGAGAACGAGTCAACCGGGAAGGGCGCTCGTCTAGCACGACACTCCCCAGTTCAAGGAATTCGGCAAACCCGAACAGAAACTTCACAGAAACCACGCGGCATACGTGGTATATGCCGCACCCGTGGTCGTCCGTGCTCGTCCGCATACCGCGCCTGCATCAAGCAAACGTGTTGTGGCCGAACCCGTAGGCTTCTTAACCCCAATGGCTTCTCGATACACGACGATGTTCGGTGGAGGCACGTCACTTGGCCGGTGTCACGAAGGAGTGCGAATTTGCGTCCGAGACGACCTGCACGAGTTCGGCCCGCGATTCGATTCCAAGCTTCTTCATCATTCGGGCCCGACGATCTTCCACCGCCCGGAGGCTCAATCCAAGTTCCGCGGCGATGCTCCGGTTCGTCTTCCCGGCGAAGACCATTTCCATGACTTCGCGTTCGGCGCTCGTGAGTTGCTCGATGCGCCGCTGAGCCTCTTCACGTTGCCGGCAGCGTTCCCAGGTGTCCTGGTCCGACTGGACTGCCTTCTGGATACTGTCGCACAGGTCCTGGGCGCGGAAAGGCTTCTCGATGAATTCGTGGGCGCCGCCCTTCATGGCGTCGACCGCCATGCGGATATCGCCGTGGCCGGTGACGATGATGACGGGAATGCTGTCGCCGGTCGCAGCCAGCCGCTTCTGGAGTTCCAGGCCGCTGATTCCGGGCATCCGAACATCAAGCACAAGGCAAGCGGGTCCGTTCCGCTGGTATTCCTTGAGGAAGTCGCCGGCGGAATGGTAGGCTCGGACCTTCAGGCCAATCAGCTTCACCAATTCCTCGATCGCTTCGGTGACAGCCGGGTCATCATCCACCACGAACACCATCGGTTCTGGCGTCATCGCTTCACCCTAAGGAGCTTGAGCATGGGGCCGTCCCCCGAGCGTCCAGTTCGGGGGACTGTGCAGCGGCACCCCGGGACCCTCGCGAGGATTCCCCCGCAGTCACGGCAGCCCGCTGCGTTGGAGCACCTGGTCGGACACGTGGCTCGACCGATGTCGCCTCAGTATATCACCTCTTGGAGAAACGGCTAAGGCCGGTTCGCTTGGAGCGGCGTCTGCCGCGTCCCCTCCTGGTCAGGGGCCCGACCGGGACGTACATTAGGCTTCCTGGACCCGCCCTCAACAAGGAACCTACAGAGGAGACGCTCCCATGGCGAAGAAGACTTGGACGCTCTGCGATGTGGACCAGGACGTGTACGTGGACAGCCTCTCCCTCTCGCCGGACCAGGTGGGAGGCGGTGCCAAGGGCTACTCGATCGTCAAACGCACCCTGCGAGGGGGGCTCCGCGAGGGCGTGGACGTCGTCGAGGTCGATAATGGGACGTTCCGTTTCGTGGTAGTCCCCACCCGGGGGATGGGCATTTGGAATGCCACGCTCGGTTCGATGCGGCTCGGTTGGAAGTCGCCGGTCCAGGGGCCGGTCCACCCGGCCTTCGTTCATTTCAACGAGGCGAGCGGCATCGGCTGGCTCGACGGTTTCGACGAAATGCTCGTCCGCTGCGGCCTGGAGAGCAACGGGGCGCCCGTTTTCAATGCCGACGGCTCGGTCCGGAACGTGCTCCACGGTCGGATCGCCAACATCCCCGCCCATAAGGTGGAGGTGAGCGTCGACGGCAATTCCGGCGAACTCGCCGTAACCGGGGTGGTCGACGAGGCGCGACTCTTCGGCAACAAGCTCCGTTTGACCTCGACCATCTCGACCCGGGTCGGGCGGCCGGGGCTGACCGTGACCGACGTGGTCACGAACCTCTCGGCCGAGCCGGGCGAGTTGGAACTTCTTTATCATACGAACTTTGGGATTCCGCTGGTGGGTGCCGGGGCCAAGGTCGTGCTGCCGGTCGCCAAGATGGCCCCGCGCGACGCGGCCGGGGTGGGCAACCTGAACCAGTGGGACACCTACGGCCCGGAAACCCCCGGGGCCCCGGAGGCGGTCTTCTTCTTCGACCTGGCGGCCGACGCCGCCGGCAATACCCAGGCCCTGGTGCACAACGTCGCCGCGGATCAGGGGGTGAGTCTGAAGTTCAACAAGAACCAACTCCCCTGTTTCACCCTCTGGAAGAACAGGCAGGCGGCGGCCGACGGTTACGTGACGGGCCTGGAGCCGGCCACCAACTTCCCGAACCGCAAGTCGTTCGAGAAGCAGCAGGGCCGGGTCATCGTGCTGGCTCCCGGCGAGTCGCGCGCGATGGAAGTGGTTTTGGACGTCCACCCCGACGCCGCCGGCGTAGCCGCGGCCCGGAAGGCCGTGATCGAACTCCAGCGGGGCGTCACCCCCGAGATCCTCCCCCAACCCGACCCCCAGTGGTCGCCGGCGTAGGATCGCCTTGCAACGGCAGCAATCGGTAACACTCTGGCCGAATGGAGTTGTCGGAAGAGGCGAAGGAAAAAGGAAAAAGCGGGGGAAAAAAGGGGAAAAGAAAAGGAGAGGGTTCCCATTCAGAATAGTGTGATCGGGGCACGGTCTCTTGCTTTTCCCATTTTTCCGGCTCTTTCCCTTTTTCCTTCCCCTTCCCCTATTCGCACTTCATTCCGCTGAACACTTACGTCAATATTCAAGACTATCGGCACGTGGCACGGAGAGACAATCAGCCCATGGCCAGCACTTCGTCGTTCAAGGACCTGCCCAAACAGTACGATCACGCCGCGGCGCAGGACCGCTGGTATCGCTTCTGGGAAGAGAAGGGGTATTTTCACAGCGAGCCGAACCCGGGGCGAAAACCGTATACGATCGTCATCCCGCCGCCGAATGTTACCGGGGCCCTGCACCTCGGCCACGCCTTGAACAACACGCTCCAGGACATCCTCATCCGGCAGAAGCGGATGCAGGGGTTCGAGGCCCTCTGGGTGCCCGGCACCGATCACGCCGGGATCGCGACCCAGGCCGTGGTCGAGCGGCGGCTCCTCAGCGAGGAAGGCAAGACCCGGCACGACCTCGGCCGCGAAGGGCTCGTCAACCGCATCTGGGCGTGGAAGGACGAGTACGAGGCCCGGATCCTCAGCCAACTCAAGCTCATGGGCTGTAGCTGCGACTGGCAGCGCACGCGGTTCACGCTCGATCCCGTCTGCGCCCGGGCCGTGCGCCACACGTTTTTCACGCTCTTCGGGCAGAAGCTGATCTACCGCGGCAAGCGTCTGGTGAACTGGGACACCCTGCTCCGCACGGCCGTGGCCGACGACGAGGTGTTCCACGAGACCGTGCCGGGCCATTTCTGGTACTTCTTGTATCCGGTGATCGACCCGAAGCCCGGCGAGCCCGGGCAGGTGACGATCGCCACGACTCGCCCCGAGACGATGCTCGGCGACACGGCCGTGGCGGTCCATCCGGACCCGGCGGCCGCGCTGGAGCGTGCCGAGGCGGAGTTGCAGGCCCGGCTCGATGCCGCCCCCGAGAAGCTCAGGGCCGAGTTGCAGGCCGAACTGGACGACGTGCGGGAGCGTCGCAAGACCCTGCTCCCGGAACTGCTCCAGCTCCGCGACATGGCCCTCGACGGGCGCAAGGTGATGCTCCCGCTGGTGAATCGTCCGATTCCTTTGGTGGCCGACCCATGGGCGAAGCCGGAGTTGGGCACGGGCTGCGTGAAGATCACCCCGGCCCACGACCCGAACGACTACGACGTGGCCCTGCGGCAGAACCTGCCGATGATCAACATCCTGAACCTCGACGGCACGCTCAACGAGAGCGCGGGCCCGTACTGCGGCCAGACCGTCATGGTGGCCCGGGAGAAGGTCGTCGCCGATCTCGAGAAGCTGGGCCTGGTCAGCAAGGTCGAGGACCGGGCGATCGACCTGGCCCACTCCGACCGCTCGAAGACGCCGATCGAGCCGCTCCTGACCGACCAGTGGTTCGTGAAGATGGACCGCCTGGCCCAAACGGCCATGGACGCCGTGACCGATGGTCGCGTGAAGATCATCCCCGACCGTTATGCCAAGGGCTACCTCGACTGGCTCGGCGAGAAACGCGACTGGCCGATCAGCCGGCAGCTTTGGTGGGGACACCAGATCCCGATCTGGCGCCGTGTCTTTCCATTCGAACACCTCGAATCGGGCCTTCAGAATCTGCTAAGGAATGCAAGCCAGTTTGTCCAGGACGAACTTGACTATCAGGCAAGACGCCAATCGAGAATCGAATCCGCGCGAGAGGTCGATGCGTCTGGCGTGGTGACTGATCTTGATGGTCGCCCCGTTCGTTTGGCCGAGGCGCTAGAAGCGAGACTTCCCAAGGCAAATGTCGGGGCTGCGAGACGTGAGGTCGAGGCGTTCTTCGGCAGGAGTATCCCCGTCGGGTTCGAGCAGCCCACCGATGTCGCGTCATTTCAGTGGCGGGCGATGGAGGAACTTGGCGGAATCGAGGTCTTCGCCTGCATTGCCCCTGGGAACGAGGCGAAGGAACAGGAACTCGAAAACGCCGGCTACGTAAGGGACGAGTCGGTGCTCGACACCTGGTTCAGCTCCGCCCTCTGGCCGCATTCCACGCTCGGCTGGCCGGACGAGACGCCGGAGTTGAAATACTACTATCCCACGAGCGTGCTCATCACGAATCGCGACATCATCACGCTTTGGGTCGCGCGCATGGTGCTCACGGGCCTGCAGAACGTGGGCAACATCCCGTTCCACGAAGTCTACATCCATCCAAAAATTCTCGACGCCTACGGGGAGGGGATGTCGAAATCGAAGGGAAACGGCGTGGACCCGGTCGACCTCATGGAGAAGGTCGGGGCCGACGCCCTCCGGTTCGGGCTGGCGTACCTGACCACGGAGACGCAGGACATCCGCATGCCGGTCGAGTTCGAGTGCCCGCACTGCGGGGCCTTGATCGAGCAGACCAAGGACAACCGCATGCTGCCGCGGATCCGCTGCGGCAAGTGCCGCAAGGATTTCGCCACCCAGTGGGCCGAGAAGCCCGCCGACAAGGCCCTGCCCCGCGGGGCGGTCGTCAGCGAGCGCTTTGAAATGGCCCGGAACTTCTGCAACAAGCTCTGGAACGCCTCGCGTTTCGCCCTGATGAACCTCGAAGGCTACACACCCGGCGCGGTGGCCGACACGGAACTGCTCGTGGAGGACCGCTGGGTGCTCAGCCGGCTGGCGACAGTCACGGAACAAGTGACCGAGTGCCTCGCCCGGTATCAATACGCCGACGCGGCCCGATCGCTCTACGAGTTCGCCTGGGACGAGTTTTGCAGCTTCTACGTGGAGATGGTCAAGTCGCGCCTGCAAGACGCCGGCAAGAGGGCCGTGGCCCAGCGGGTCCTCGCGCACACGCTCGACACGCTGCTCCGGCTGCTGCACCCGATGATCCCGTTCCTCACCGAAGAAGTGTGGCAACTGTTGGCCCAGGTCGCCCCGGAGCGGGGCATCGAGGATCCGCGGGCAGCGGCCCCGAGCGTGATCGTCGCCCCGTGGCCGGCGGTTGGGGTGGCACGGCCAGAGCGCAGCGATGGGCGTGGAGAATCACGCGGCGGCCCAGCCACGCCCTTCGGGGCTCAGGGCGTGCCACCCGGCGCCCCGGATCGTAGGGACCCGCAGATCGAAGCCCAGTTTGCGCGATTTCAAGAAGTGCTCCGGGCCGTGCGCGAGATCCGCACGCGGCAGAACGTGCCGCCGAAGAAGCGGATCGACTTCTCTGTCCGGTGCGACGCGGGGATCGCCGACCTGCTTCGGCCCATGGAGCCCTACTTCGAGACGATGGCCGGGGCCCGGGCGGCCGCTTGGGGGCCCGAGGTGGCCGCCCCGCCGCTCAGCGCCGCCACAAGCCTGCCGGGCATCGAGGTCTACGTGGACCTGGCCGGCCTGATCGACCTGGAGGCCGAAGCCGCCCGCAAGCAGGAGGAACTTGCCAAGCTCGAGGCTCGCATCGCCGCCCAGAAGAAGAGGCTCGCCAACGAGAATTTTGTCGCGCGTGCCCCTGCCGCGGTCGTCCAGAAGGAGCGCGAATCGCTCCAAGCCCTGGAAGACCAACTCGCCACCGCGCGAGACACCCTGGAGAAACTCCGCCAGGCCAAGTAGCGGCCGGAGCTTCCGCGTCAGCTCAGTGGGCGTTCAGAAGCAACTTCGGCACATGTGGGACAGCCGCCCTCGGCTGTCCGTGATTCCGCACAGCCGAGGGCGGCTGTGCCACAAGGCCCTCTTGGACTTCGGCCCAGGCTTCAGGCAAGCAGTCCGTGGGCCTCCTGGAGTTTTTCGACGATCGACAGCCGATTGGGACACGCTTGCTCGCACCGGCGGCACTGGGTGCAGGCCGGCGCCTGTTGGGACTCCGGGAGGGCCGCGTAGAGTTCCCGGGCATCGGCCGTGTGGCCGTAATTCTTGTAGTACATGCGGAAGCGGAGGATGTCGGCGATGCGGATGCCTGCCGGGCAGCTCTCCATGCACGTCTCGCACATGCGGCAGTAGTCGCCGGTGGCCGCGGCGGCGTAGCGCTCGAGCAAGCGGAGGTGGAGCCCGGTGAGTTTCCTCGCCACGGCCGCGCAGTCCTCGATCACGTCCTGCACCGCATTCATGCCGACCGCCGTGCACGAGACGTTCGGATTCCGCAGCACCCACATCAAGAAGGCCTGGTAGAGGTTCTCGACGCCGAGGTCCTTGAGTTCGCCGAGGAGCCGGGCCACCTTGGGATCGTCGGGGTTCTTGGCCCAGTTCGGGATGAAATGGCCCGTCATCGGCTTGATGACCATCACCCCCACGTCCTTCTTCTTGCACAACTCGAAGAGTTCCTCCGTCCCGGGGCGGTCGGTCTTCTCGGTCCACTTGGCCAGGTTCAGGTAGTTGTAAGGCTGGAGGATGAAATCGACCAGCCCGGCCTCGACCCGGAGGCGATGGGTGCCGGGCACATGGCAGCTCATCCCGATGAAGCGGATTTTGCCTTGCTCCTTGAGCTTCACGGCCGCCTCGTAGAAGGCGTCGTTCCAGGTGCCGTGGGCGAAGTAGCCGTCGATCCGGTCGGTCTGGAACCGCTTCAGGCTCCGCTCGCAGTCGGCGATGACGCGTGGAACGTCGCGGCCACCGCTTGCCGTGAAGAGGAAGGCCTGGTTGCGCACGCCCCGGAGCGCCCGGCCGAGGATTTCTTCCGTATCGTGATACGAGGCCGACGTGGCGACGAAGTTGCCCCCCAGTTCCAGCAGCTTTCGCGTGATGGCCGGGAGTTCTTCCCGGTAGCGATTGAACCGCTCGGGCCCGAGTTGCTGGGAGCGGAGCCCGCTGGCGCACCCCAGGCCGATCACCGAGATCTTGAGGTTCGTGCGTCCGAGGCGGCGGTACTGCATCGCCGCGCCCGATTCGCCGCCCTGCGCTGCCGAAACCGCGGCCGCCGACGCGGCCCCCGCGGCCGCCATCTTCAGCCACTCGCGCCGGGAACTCCCCGCGGCGCCGCACCGCTCGATTCCGCGAGCCATGTTCGATCTCCTCGCCGGCCTGAGCCCGGCATTGCCTTACTGCACCCTGCGGACGACGCCCACCACGACGCCGAACACCTCGGCGTTCTTGACAAAAATGGGCTTCATCGTCGCGTTGGCGGGCTGGAGGCGGATGCGGCCTTTCTCAGGGTACCAGCGCTTGAGGGTCGCCTCGCCCTCGTCGGTGATGGCCACCACGATTTGGCCTTTGCGCGGGGATCGTCGCCGGTCGACGACCACGAAATCGCCGTCCGCGATCTGATCCTCGATCATCGACTCGCCGTGAACCTGGAGGGCGACGAGGTTCTCGCTGTCGGGCGTGAACATCTCCGCGAAGTCGATCCGCTCCTCCTGCTCCACCGCCTCGTGGAGCACGCCGGCGGCGATGCGCCCGGCCAGACGTAGTCCCCGCGGCTCGGCCGCCAGTTGAATCGCCCGCGACATGTTCCGCTCGCGAAGGATCAGCCCCTTCTTCTCCAGGGCCTTCAAATGGCACATGACCCCGTTGGGCGACCTGATCCCGAAGTTCTCGCCGATCTCACGCACGGTCGGCCCGTAGCCCCGGTTGCGGATCTTATCGCGAATGAACTCGTAGACCTTCCGCTGGCGTTCGGTCATCTGGTCCCACAGTTCCATGGGAACCCCCTTTGTCTTGATGAAAGGGCCTCCGGGGTCCCCCCCCGGCTTCCCTGGACAATCGTACAATATACGCCCGTACAGAGTCAAGAGGGCGGGGCAGAACGATGAAGGCGGAGTGCGGAATGATGAATGATGAATGATGAATGATGAATTGCGACCGGCGGGAACCCTGAGAAGCGATCGGAGCGACGAGACATTCCCCCTGACGGTGTAGTATTCAACCACCCCCTTCCGAGGGATTTCGGGACGGACTTCCGTGGAGAACCAAGCAAGTCGCTCCACTCAACCGACACGAACGGCCCGACGCAAGAGATCAATCGATCCCGTTGGCCGCGTCACTCATCATTCATCATTCATCATTCATCATTCATCACTCATCCTTGCGACGTGAGGACCAGGTTGTTCCGGTGAACCACCTCATCGTGGGGGCAATGGCCCAGAGTCAAGGCGATTTCACGGGTCTTCAGGCCGCGGATCCTCAGGATGTCGTCGCACCCGTAGTTCGTGAGTCCTCGGGCGAACTCCGCGCCGCCGGAATCGCAGAGGGCCACCACGTCGCCTTTATGGAAGCGTCCCAGGGCCTTGAGGACTCCGATCGCCAGGAGGCTCCGTCCGTCTTGCTCGATGGCGCGACGGGCGCCGGCGTCGAGGAGCAGTTGGCCGCGGGGTTTGGCGGTGTAGCCGATCCAGCGCTTCCGCGCGGCGACGGTGTGTCCCTTGGCCAGCACGAGAGTGCCCACCGGCTCGCCGGCAAGGATCCCGGCCAATGCGCCCGGGGTCCGTCCACTGGCGATAATCACGTTTTCGCCCGCGTTGGTCGCCTGCTGGGCAGCTCGCAGCTTGCTCGCCATCCCCCCCCTGCTGAGGCCCGTGATGCGGTCCTTTGCGAAATCGAAGACCGACCGGTCGAGTCGCTCGATCGTTGGAATGACGCGGGAGTCCGGGGCGCGGGGATCGCCGTTGTAGAGCCCCTCCACGTCGGAGAGCAACACCAAGAGAGGGGCTTGAATGAGATTGGTCACGATCGCCGCCAAGCGGTCGTTGTCGCCGAACGTGGTCTGAAGTTCCTCGACGCTTACGGTGTCGTTCTCGTTGATGATCGGCACCGCGCCGTACTCGTTCATGAGGGTCAGGATCGTATTGCGTGCGTTCAAGTAACTCGTGCGGCGGTCCAGGTCATCGGCCGTCAGGAGGATTTGCGCCGCGTGGCGTCCGAATGACCGGAGCGATCGCTCATAGGCCTCGACCAGGAGGCTCTGACCCACCGACGCGACCGCCTGGAGGTGGGCCACATCGTCAGGCCGGCTGGTCAGCCCCAGGCGTCCCATTCCCGCCCCAACGGCCCCCGAGCTTACCAAGGCCAGCTTCCGGCCGGTCGCCATCACCTGGTGGATCTCCTCCGCCAACTGGGCGATTCGCTCTTCATGGAGGCGCCCCTGTTCCCGGGTGACGACGCGCGTCCCCACTTTCACCACGATGGTCGTTGCGAAGGCTGCGATTTCCTGGCGAAGAAGGTCGGTCATGGGAACTAGCATAGCGTGGGGACGGGTGGTCAAGAAGACGTACTGGGATCGCATGACTCCGCGGATGGGTATGCATCTCCATCATTCAGGGAGCTTCTTGAGGCCTTCTAGCGTTCCTTTTACAATGCACGTACTGAGCGGTGCGAGCCGTAGGGTAGGCGACGGGCTGAGGGAGACTGGGCGGCACGCTCTCGATTTGCATGTGGTCGTGCAGATCACGGTTCGGTACTCTTCCTGTCCCCCACACCGAGCAATGAGCGACTTGCACGAAGAATGCGGCGTGGCCGCGATCTACCACCTGCCGGGCCGCGGCGTGAGCCCCTTGTGCCCGGACGGCAATCCCCGGCAAGTCGCCCGGCTCATGCCGCGGTTGCTCTTGGATATCCAGAACCGCGGCCAGTTGGCGGCCGGCATGACGTCGTTCGATCCACAGCGCAAGCAGTTGATCGACACGCGCAAGGATGTCGGCAGCGTGACCGAGGTCTTCCGCCTCAACCACCGCGGCAAGTACGACAGCCTCATGAAGCGGTACACCGGGACCGCCGCGATCGGCCACGTGCGCTACGCGACCTGCGGGGCCGACGACCGGAGCTATGCCCAGCCCTTCGAGCGCCATCACATCAAGCGTCACAAGTGGTTCAGTTTTGCGTTCAACGGGCAGTTGGCGAATTACGCGGAACTCCGCGAGGAACTGCTGGAGAATCCCGACAACCACCTGGCCAGGGAAACCGATACGGAAATCATCATGCACGCCCTGAGCACGGCGCTGTCGCACCAGGTGCCGCCGCCGCTGGTGGAGGTGTGCCGGACGATTGCGGAGAGGTTCGACGGGGCCTACAGCCTGGTTTTCCTCGATGCCTTGGGCAACATGATGGTCGCGCGCGATCCACTGGGGATCAAGCCGATCAGCTACGGGCTGGAGGGGCCTCTTTTTGCCGCGGCCAGCGAGAGCGTGGCCCTGCTGAACCTGGGGTTCTCCTCGGAGAACATCCGCTCGCTGTTGCCCGGGCAGATGGTCACGATCCACGAGGGACAACTGGAGGTACAACGATTCGCGCCCAGTCCGCGCCAGGCCCACTGCTTCTTCGAGTGGATCTACTTCTCGAACGTGGCCAGCACGTTGGACGGACGCAGCGTCTACATGGTCCGCAAGGCGCTGGGTGAAGAACTCGCCCGGCTGGAGACGATTGTCCCGGATGACGACACCGTCGTGGTACCCGTACCCGACACGAGCAAGGCGTCGGCCGCCGCCATGGCCTACAAGTTGGGCGTGCCCTGCCTCGAAGGCTTGATCCGGAACCGCTACAGCGGCCGCACGTTCATCGAGGGGGGCGACAGCCGGGCGAAGAAGGCCCAGGCCAAGTACACGCCGCTTCGCGAAGTGCTGGAGGGGAAGCAGGTGGTGCTGGTGGAGGACTCGATCGTGCGGGCCACCACGCTCAGGGCCCTTCTGGAGCGGGTCTGGAAGGTGGGCCGCCCGCGCGAGATCCACGTCCGCGTCGCCTGCCCGCCGATCGTCTCGCCGTGCTTCTACGGGATCGACATGTCGACGCTCGGCGAACTCTACGCCCCGGGGTTTCTCAACGGAGGCCCGCTGACCCCTGAGATCGAGGTCCGCATGGCCGCCGACTTCGGGGCCACCTCGCTCCGGTACCTGCCCGTGGAATCCGTCGCCCGGGCCATCGGACTCGACGCCGACCAACTCTGCCAGGCGTGTATCACCGGCACATATCCTACGGCGTGCGGACGCCGTCTGGCCCAGATCGCCACGGAGAACTTCCGCAACGGCGTGGATTGCCGCACCTACGAGCGGCCATCGGGCAACGGAAAGAACGGCAAGCGCAACGGTCGTGAAGGCCGGGCCGCCGTGAGGCCCGAAGCCCGCCGGCAGCCAACGTAGCGTGGCACAGCCGCCCTCGGCTGTGCGGGATTTCCATGCACAGCCGAGGGCGGCTGTGCCACATGTCGCTCCTCACGCCAGGGTGTCGATCGTCGCCGCGTCGTGCGACGCCTGGATCGTTGCGAACTTCTCCAGCCAGTCCAAACGCCGCTGCACCGAGGCCGTCGCTGCCGGCGTCTTGGCCGCCTTCTCGGCATCCTGGAGCTTCTTGGTGTACATCTCCACCAGGTTCACGTGCTGGTCCGAGGCCACGCCCTGTCGATCCAGTTCGGTCCGGATTTGGGAAAGCTCGTGAAGGTCCTTGCTGGGAATCAGGCCCGACTCCTGGAGCTTCTGGAGCATCTCGGAAAAGGCCTTCGGCGTGATATCGGTGACATCGTAGCCGGTGAGAATCTCCTTAAGCTTGCTCGAGGAGGAGGAGACGACAGCAGCGGCGGAATTCACCGCATCGGTCGCCTCGGAGACGACCGCATCGACGGCCTCGCGATGCTGCCCGAAGCCGGTCGGATCGGAAAGCCGGGACAAAACGTTCGTGATCTGCACGGGAGGCTACCCTCTGGAAAGGACAGGCGGTTCTACGGTCCGGCCGCTCCCAGTGCAAACGCCACACCAATTCCCAACACCCCGTGCCGGTCGTCACCGCGAGTCCCCTAAGTTCAGGAGTACCTGGGACTTCCGGTCAGCAATCGCGAGGTGGGTCCTCTTCGTCGTTGGTCGCCCCTCCGCCCAACACTCGCAGTTCCTGCCGGCCTGGGTGGCGGAAAGTGCCGAGTCGGTAACACTTCAGCCGTATGAAGTTGCAGGAAGAGGAGAAGGGAAAAGGAAAAAGCAGGGGAAAAGGGGGGAAGACGAGGAGAGGGTTTCCATTCAGAATTGTGGGATCGGGGCACGGTTTCTTGCCTTTCCCATTTTTCCAGAGCTTTTCCTTTTCCCTTCCCCTATTCGCACTTCATTCCGCTGATTACTTACCCTTTTCCATTTTTCCAGAGCTTTTCCTTTTCCCTTCACACTTCATTCCGCTGAACACTTCCCCGAGTCGCAGTCATCGCGAGAATGGCTTCCGGAACTCGGCCCGGTAGACCGGGCGGCCGCCGAGGCGGGTGCGGCGTTCAAAATGAGTGCGGTAGTCGAGGTTCCCTTCGGCCGGCGTCTCGGGCACGTCGAAGGGGCCCTCCAGATGCGTGTGCGACGAGATCACCGCCACGCCGGTATGAAAATACTCCTCGACGTCGGTCCAGTAGTGCAGCACGCCGCCGGGCTGGAGCGCCCGCTCGATGCGCTGCGCGAAGCCTTCCTGCATCACGCGGCGCTTCTTGTGCCGCCGTTTCCACCACGGGTCGGGGAAATAGACGTGGACCGCGGCGAGCGCGCCGTCCGGCAGAATCTCGTGGAACAGGCGGATCGCGTCGCCGACGACGACCACCGCGTTGCCCAGCCCTCGCTTCGCCAGCCCGGCCGCGGCGTAGTGGGCGTACCGCGGGGCGATCTCGATGCCGAGGAAGTCGGTGTCGGCCCGTCCGGCCGCGGCGCTCCGCAAGAAAAGCCCCTTGCCCGAGCCGACTTCAACCTCCAGGCGCGCAGTGCGGCCGAAGAGGGCCTCCGCGTTCCACGGACGCGGCAACTCGTCGAACGTCTTCAAGTGGCGTGAGACATCGATACCCGGATCAATCTTCGGCAACGCGCGGCGGCCCATGGTGAAGGCGGGAGAGGGGAGTGGGGAGAAGGGAGAGGGGAGACAGGGGACTGTTTGTGTGGCATGCCGTCACTCGGCGCAGCCGAGGGTCGGCATGGGACTTACGGGGGCTCGTCGTCGTGGAGGATCTCGGCATCGAGGATTTGGCTTTCGGTGGGATGTCGTGGGGCGGCGCCCACCAACTCGCTGAGCCACGGCATAAGGAACAGTCCGGCAAGGAACCCGCCCACGTGGGCCCACCAGGCCACGCCTCCGGACGCCCGGGCCGCTTCCAACACTTGTCCGAGGAACCACACCCCGAGCACGAGCAGGGCGGGCAGCTCGATGATCGTGATGAAGAAGACCAAGAACACGAGGGTCTCGACCTTGGCGAAAGGCCAGGTGATGGCATAGGCCCCGAGGATCCCCGCGACGGCACCGCTGGCTCCGATGACCGGAACCGTGCTGGCCGGCGAGAAGGCCCACTGGCAGGCCCCGGCGAGGATCCCGCCCCCGAGATAGAACAGCAAGTAGACGATCGGGCCGAGCCGGTCCTCCACGTTGTTCCCGAAGATCCAAAGGAACCACATATTGCCAAGGAGGTGGAGCCACCCGCCGTGGAGGAACATGTACGTCAGGAGGCTCAGGAGGATTTCGGATCGGGCGGGCGGCAGCCGGACTTCTTGGACGCGCTGAAAGACGCCGTCCAGGGTCTGGATTTCTTCCACGGGGATTTGCACCGTGACCGGCCCGCCGTGGAACAACTGCCCGATCCGTGCTGGGACGAAGCCGCGGTGGAAGACCATGGCCTGCTGCTTGGGTTCGGGCATGCGCCCGAGCCACAGGAAGGCCGCCACGTTGACGGCGATGATGCCGCCGGTGACGACCGGGGCGCGCCGCGTCGGGTTATTGTCGCGAAAAGGAAAAAGCATGGGGCCGGACGAGGATCAAGCGGTGCCGGCGCCAGAATCCTTGAAGAGTTCTTCGGGCAAGGGAATGCCCATCAGGATGCCCTCGCACACCATGGTCTCGCGGACCAGACACTGAAATTCGGCCATGACGATCATGCTGCGGACCTTCAGGAGCTTGGCCGACACCACAAACCGCTCGCCCGGCTGGACCATCCCGCGGAAGCGGACGTCCTTCAACCCGCCGAATCCAACCACCGGCGTGTCCATCAGCTTGTGCTTTTGGGTGTAGTAGCTGGCCAACTGGGCGGCCGCTTCGCACATGATGACGCCGGGCATCAGCGGCCGGCCGGGCATGTGGCCCCGGGCCCAGAACTCGTCCGGGCCCAGGTCCTTGTAGCCCACGCACGCGGCGCGCTGGTCGTCCTCGTAGACGATCGCCGTGAGCTGCTCCATCTCGAACCGCTGACGGTTGTAGCGGCGGATCTCTTCGATGTCCGCGATAACCCGGTCGAGGTCGTACTCCGAAGGGTCCACAAGGAACGGTCGTTTGGGCAAGCCTTTCTCCTTCACAACGCAACGATGACAGCCGACAGCTCAAGCGGATTGTACTTTGGGTCCGGACGCCGGGCAATTTGGCCCCGTGCCCATCCGCTACCGACCCGAGCCCAGATGGCCTGCGGGAACACCACCTCTGGCCGAATTACACCGCCCATGCAGACGGAAACCTCCGAAAACAAAGCGGCTCTTCACGGTTCTGGGTGCGAAAACCAGTGTGGAGTGCGGCGACTTGTCGCCGCTTTCGACCGTCGCAACATGTTATCAGCCAAAGGAAAGCGGCGACAAGTCGCCGCACTCCAAAGGCGCATCTGCCGCGTTTCGCACTCGAAGCCGTAACAACTGAAAAACAAATCCTCTACAACAGGGGGGGTATCGTGTACGATGTCCCTCAGCACGCGCACCCCGACCACCCACGACCCTCCTTACGGCAGGGTCGACTGGCTTGAGGCCGGTTCCTCCAGCCCAAATCAGGTTCGCACGAGCCTCCGCTTGGCCCGGCGGGCCTTGGCGCTGGCGGGACGCTTTCCGTGGTTAGCCTTCTTGATGACGCGCTGCGGTTTGGCCATTGCTAGCAACTCAGTGTCCAAGGGAATCCGAAACCCCAATCCTATCATATCTCCCGGGCCAAGGGGAGGGCGGCCCCGAGGTTCGTGCGATGGCCTCCACTGATCCACGACAATCCAGACCCTGGCGGCCCTGAGTGCCGCTCGGCCGCATTACGGCTCGATCTTGCTGCCAAGCACTTCGAGGAACTCGCGGATCCACGTCTTCGACGAAGTCACCGACGAGCATCAGGATTCTCTTGGACGCCATGGGCAGGCTTCTCCTTCAGGTGCGGCCCCACCAGACCCGCCCAAAGGCGATAGCCTTCGGCGTTGAGGTGGAGGTTGTCGGACTTGAACAGCTCGGGCCGGGGCATGCCGTCGGCGCCGAGCATCGGTTTGTCCACGTCGATGAAGACCAGCCGGGGGTCCTTGGCGGCGAACTCGGCGATAAGCCGGTTGGCCTCGCGAACCTCGTCGATCCGTTTCCACCGGGCTTTGCAGGGCTTGATCCCGATGTAGAGGATCTTCGTTTTCGGCAACGCCCCGTGGATCACGTCCACGAAACGCCGGTAGTCGTCGACGACCCTCTGGGGCGTCTTGCCGGAGGCCAGGTCGTTGTCGCCGGCATAGAGGACCACGATCCTCGGCTGGTAAGGAATGACGATCCGGTTCGCATAGCGGACGGAATCGGCCAGTTGCGATCCGCCGAACCCCCGATTGATCGCGTCGAGGTCCGGGAAGCTCTTCGGGAGGTCCCAGAGCACGATGCTGGAACTCCCCACGAACACGATCCCGCCCTTGGCCGGCGCCTGCTTCCGGTCCTTGGCCTCAAACGCCCGGATCGCCGGCTCCCAGCGATCGGCCTTGACCGTCGGGGCGGGCTTGCCGGGCTCCGCGGCGAGTCCTTGAGACGCCGCAGGCGGAGACAGGGAGATGGCCACGAGAAACAGAAGCCCTGCCGTCAGGGAACACGGGAGTCTCTTGGTCATCGGCGTCTCCTCAAGGGACGAGCGTACCCCGGTATCGATAGATCGGACTCCGGGCCAGGTCGGCCGGCTCGATGAGGCGGGTCGAGCCCGCCCGATCGTATTCGGGCCATCGATCGTCCGGGTTGGTCTCAAACACGTCGATCCGGCCGGGATATGAGCACGACGCTTCACCAGACGCCGGTCAACCAGAAGAAGGCGGCCCTCGGCGAGATGCTTGCCGAAGTCCTGCGGCGAGGGTTCTACGGGATCAAGGCCGCCACCGGGCAGCACAAGTACGGCCAGTACCTCCGGGTCGATACCGCGGAGAAGGCCTGGCTCTGCGCCGGGGCGGGACTACCGCTCAATCAATGCTCGTCGGTCGGATGGGACGATCCCCGCGACAGGCCCGTGCGACGGGCGACCCTTCCGAAGCCCGCCCCGCTGTGGTACAACATGATTTGGCGCCTGGTCCTGCAATTCCGGGAGGGCGAGGCTCCTGCCGAGCCTGGAACCGAGGTGCGTCCTCGGGGGCATATTGCGGCT
>Ga0067045_1002847_pt1 | contig 41161 bp, 38 predicted proteins | sample TerdegcTABiofilm_FD_59184 | JGI IMG/M metagenome (GOLD analysis project Ga0067045, IMG submission 59184) | Combined Assembly of (Gp0054472, Gp0054536) Wastewater bioreactor microbial communities from Singapore -Terephthalate degrading... | reverse complement strand
CTTTCTGGCGCCGGTGATGCTGCAGTGGCTCAGCGGCGCGGAGTACCCGCCCAAGATCGGCGCCGAGCGCTCGGCCTATTTCACCTTCATCCTGTTCGAGGCGGCGTACTTTGCCGAAATCGTCCGCGCCGGCATCCAAAGCATCCCCAAGGGGCAGCTCGGCGCGGCCTACGCGCTGGGGCTGACCTACCCGCAGGCGATGCGGCTGGTCGTCCTGCCGCAGGCGCTGCGCAATATGCTGCCGGTGCTGCTGACCCAGACCATCGTGCTGTTCCAGGACGTGTCGCTGGTGGCGCTGCTCAACGTCACCGACTTCGTCGGTGCGGCAATGAAAATCGCCCAGCGTGACGGTCGGGTGGTGGAGATGTACACCCTGGTTGCCGTGGTGTATTTCGTGCTGAGTTTCACCCTGTCGCAAGGCGTCAAGCGTCTGCACCGGCGCATCGCCATCGTGCGTTGAACGGCACGCGTTGAACTTCGTAGAGAACGCCCATGAACGACCGATCCGACAGCGCGCCGATGATCGACATCCGCAACGTCAGCAAGTGGTATGGCGACTTTCGCGTGCTCACCGACTGCACCACCCAGGTGCGGCGCGGCGAAGTCGTCGTCGTCTGCGGACCGTCGGGCTCGGGCAAGTCCACGCTGATCAAGTGTGTCAACGCGCTGGAGCCGATCCAGCAGGGCGACATCGTGGTCGACGGCATTTCGGTGGCCGACACCAAAACCAACCTGCCCAAGCTGCGTGCGCGCGTGGGCATGGTGTTCCAGCATTTCGAGCTGTTCCCGCACCTCACCGTGACCGACAACCTGACGCTGGCGCAGGTCAAGGTGCTCGGCCGCAGCAAGGCCGAGGCGCGTGACAAGGGGCTGCTCTACCTCGACCGCGTCGGCCTGTCCAAGCAGCGCGACAAATATCCGGGGCAGCTCTCCGGCGGGCAGCAGCAGCGCGTGGCGATCGCCCGCGCGCTGGCGATGGACCCGGTGGCGATGCTGTTCGACGAGCCGACCTCGGCGCTCGACCCGGAGATGGTCGGCGAGGTGCTCGACGTGATGGTCCAACTCGCCGAGGAGGGCATGACCATGATGGTCGTGACCCACGAAATGGGTTTCGCCCGCCGCGTGTCGCACCGCGTGGTATTCATGGACGCCGGGGCGATCGTCGAAGACTGCGCCACCGCCGAGTTCTTTGCCGAGGGCGGGCAGCGCAGCGAGCGCGCGGCGCAGTTTCTTGCCAAAATCCTCCACCACTGAACGTCAGGCTAGCATGCCGGTGTTGACCCGACAGACGCCGCCATGACCGCACGACTCCTCACCCTCACCCGCCCCGACGACCTGCATCTGCACCTGCGCGACGGCGCCGCGCTGCGCGACGCGCTGCCGTGGACCGTGCGGCAGTTCGCCCGCGCCATCGTCATGCCCAACCTCAAGCCGCCGGTGGTGCAGGTGCAGCAGGCCGTCGACTATCGCAACCGCATTCTCGCGGCGCTGCCCGCCGGCGCCGACTTCACCCCGCTGATGACGCTCTACCTCACCGATGCGACCTCGCCGCAGCTGGTGCAGCAGGCGCGCGACAGCGGCATCATCCACGCCTTCAAACTCTACCCTGCCGGGGCGACGACCAACTCCGACAGCGGGGTGACCGAACTCAAGCGCATCTACCCCGCGCTCGACGCCATGCAGCGCCTGGGCATGCCGCTGCTGATCCACGGAGAGGTGACAGACCCCGAGGTGGACGTGTTCGACCGCGAGGCCGTATTCATCGACCGCCACCTCGTCGCCCTGCGCCGCGCCTTTCCCGCGCTGAAAATCGTGCTCGAACACATCACTACGGCGCACGCCGCCGACTTCGTCCGCGCCTGCGGCGAACGGGACGACCGCGGCGCGCCGCTACAGGCCGCAACCCTCACCGCACACCACCTGTTGCACAACCGCAACGCGATGTTCAGCGGTGGCCTGCGTCCGCATTATTACTGCCTGCCGGTGCTCAAGCGCGAGCGGCACCGGCAGGCGCTGCTCGACGCCGCCACCAGCGGTGACGACCGGTTTTTCCTCGGCACCGATTCCGCGCCGCACGCCCGCGGCGCCAAGGAAAGCGCCTGCGGCTGCGCCGGCTGCTTCACCGCAGTCAATGCCCTCGAACTCTACGCCACCGCGTTCGAGCAGCGCGACGCGCTGCACCGGCTGGACGACTTTGCCAGCCGGTTCGGCGCGGCGTTCTACGGCCTGCCACGCAACGTCGGCTCGGTCACCCTGGAGCGCACCGACTGGCAAGTCCCGGCCAGCCTGCCCTACGCCGAGACCGACATCGTGCCGCTGCAGGCCGGCGACGTGCTGCCGTGGCGGCTGAGCAGCGCGCCGGGGCAGCGCGCCGACGCGTAGCAAAGAATGGTTTGAGATGGACTGTGCCGGCTGTGCAGGATGACTTGTCTCATCCGTACAACGGGACGAATGACCGACTCAGGTCGAGGCTGACGGTGTGGTGAAAACGGCAGTCATGCGGTTGCCTGCCGTTTGGGCCGCCCGCCCTTGGCTCCATTTGCCCGCGCCGCTTCAGCCTTTGCAGCGCTTTTCACCCGGCCGCCCGCTGCGCCGATGCTTGCCATCCACCGTCTGGTTCCCAAAATGCCTTTGATCAGATTGGGCACATACAAATCGGCGTTCAGACGCGGCCAATGCAAGCCCAGACCGGACGCCTCGATTTCGATGACCTGCAAATCCGCTTCGTCGGCGCCAGTCAATCCCTGTGCCTGGTCGACGGGAAATTCAAAAGCGCAGCCGTTATTGAGTTCGACATGGATGCGCCCGTCCCGATAATGCGCCGCCACTGCAAGCGGACCGCGGGACAACAGATTCCGCCCGCGCTGTGTCGCCCGGTCGAATACCTCTCGGGTCAGCGCCAGAGGTTGGGATTCAATGGTCATGCAGTTCTCCCCAGGCTTGGCAGAGGTGTGCCAGATGGCGCGCAAGGTGCGCGGCAATGGACTGTGCCTGTCTATAAGTCAACCCGACTTGATCCATCAAGCGGACTTCGCCCAAATCGCACAGCAACTCGAAACGCGCATGGGTCTCGGCGCCGATGACATGCACATGCGGTGGACGATGATCGTTGGGATACATGACGATTCGCCATCCGCGGTAGGGCGGAAGCACGTTGGGCATGGGAGAATGATAACCCATGCATGCTTGGGTTCATGTCTGCTTTTTTCCGTCCTGCGCGGCGCCGTAGTCAAGAGTCCGCGCATAATCGAGCCTGCGAAGCCGGGCGGGCAGCCGCGGTGCGTGAGCGCATCGAGGAAAGTCCGGACTCCACAGGGCGGGATGACGGTTAACGGCCGTGCACGGTGACGTGACGAACAGGGCCACAGAGACGAGTAAACGCCGGGCGACCGGCGTGGACGTGAAACGCGGCAACCTCCATCCGGAGCAACACCAAATAGGCAGACGCGCCGGCGGCAGCGCCGGCACAGCGTGGCCCGCGCGAGTCTGCGGGTAGGTGGCATCAGCCGTGCAGCAATGCCCGGCGCAGAGGAATGGCTGCCACGGCCGGGGTTTGCCCCGGCTGCACAGAATCCGGCTTACAGCCCGACTTCGCACTCCCTCCGTTTTGCCCCATCTGCCGTGACCGCGGCGCAGCAAACAGGCCGCGGCCACGGCCTGCGCGCGCCTGTCGTGCGCTTTCTCGAAACGGCTTTCATTTCTGTATCTAACCCTTTCATTTTCAAGGAAAACACTGCGCAGACCTGAGTTTATACACAGTACCTAAGTCCTTGTTTTGTAAAAGAATTTTCAGGGTTGTCCGCTTGACCGCGGCCGCCGCCATCCCCTAAAGTGGCGTTTAGTGCAAAAAAGTGGGAAATTGTGCAGCGCTATGCGCAGTTTGACCGCTTCCACTCCGGCACGGCAACTGCGGGCGAACCCATGTTCATTGGCATCTCGGCACTCACTCTGGACGGCAAAGGCCGGATGACCGTGCCTGCCCGCCATCGTGACCTGCTGCTGGCGCGCTCGCAGGGCAAGCTGACGCTGACCAAAAGCCCCGACGGCTGCCTGCTGATGTTTGCCGACGACGAGTGGACGACGTTCCGCGACAAGGTGTTGCAGCTGCCGATGTCGGCGCAGGGCTGGAAGCGCATCTACCTTGGCCACGCCACCGAAACCGAGATGGACGCCACCGGTCGGGTGCTGATCTCTCCCGAACTGCGGCTGGCCGCCGGGCTGGAGCGCGACGTCGATCTCATCGGCATGGGACGGCATTTCGAGATTTGGGATCGCGCCAAGCACCAGGCGCAGGAAGCCGCGGTGATCGAGGCGGGAATGCCCGACGCCGTGCGCGACATCGTGCTGTGACCGTGTATGCGCCCGACGGCCTCCCTTCCCGGCGCCCAGGCGGCGCACCGCACCGTGTTGCTGCACGAAGCGGTCGATCACCTGCTGACCGATCCGAACGGCATCTACCTCGATGCCACGTTCGGCCGCGGCGGGCACAGCCGCGAAATCCTGCGCCGCCTCGGGCCCCAGGGGCGGCTGATCGCCATCGACCGCGATCCGCAGGCGGTGCAGGCGGCGCAGCAGATTGCCGATCCGCGGTTCGTCATCGCCCACGCGGCGTTTGCCGACTTCGCCGCGGTGTTGCGGGCGCAGGGGGTGAGTGCGGTCGACGGCCTGCTGTTCGACCTCGGGGTGTCGTCACCGCAGCTCGACCAGCCCGAGCGCGGCATGAGTTTTCGCGCCGACGGCCCGCTGGACATGCGCATGGACACCAGCAGCGGGCGCACCGCGGCTGAATTTCTGGCCACGGCGACGGTTGAGCAAATCGCCACCGTGTTGAAGGAGTATGGAAATGAACGGGCGGCTGTCCAGATTGCAAAGAAGATTGTGGCTCGCCGCGACGCCGGAACGCCCATTACCCGCAGCAGCGAGCTCGCCGCCGTGGCGGCCAGCGCGGTCAGGAGCCGCGAGCCGGGGCAGGACCCGGCCACCCGCACGTTTCAAGCTCTTCGGATTCACGTCAATTCCGAGCTTGAGCAGATCGAGGCGGCGCTGAGCCAGGTGCTGCAGGTGCTCAAGCCCGGGGGACGGCTGGTGGTCATCAGCTTCCATTCGCTGGAGGACGCGCGGGTCAAGCGCTTCATCCAGGCGCACTCGCGCGCTCCGGCGACCGACCGCCGCCAGCCGTTCGTGCCGGGGCTGTCGGCAGTGTTCACACCGCAACTGCGCGACATCGCCCGGCTGCGCCCCGGCGCGGCCGAAGTCGGCGCCAATCCGCGGGCGCGGTCGGCCATTTTGCGCGTGGCGCAACGGGTGTGACGCGATGATGACCCGCATCAACCTGCTGCTGCTGTTCGTCGTCGTGCTGTGCGCCATGTCCGTGGTGCGCGCGCAGTACCAGGCGCGACGGGTGTTCGCCGCGCTCGACGTGGCGCAGCAGCGCGGCGAGCAATTGCAGCTGGACAAAGACCGGCTGCAGGTCGAATACCGCGCGATGAGCGCGCCCGGGCGCATCGAAAAACTCGCCCGCACCGAGCTCGACATGCGCCCGATCACCGCCGCGCGCACCATTTTCGTGCCGGAAGGGCAGTCCACGCTGCCGCCGCTGCCGGCCATGCCGCCAACCGTTCCCGCGAAAAAAGGAGGGCGGCGATGAAAAACCCGGTGTTTCGCGCCGCGGTCGCGCCGGCGGCCTACGGCAAAAAAAGCCCGCTGCTGCACGTCAAGCTGCCCCCGGGGCGTGCCTGGCTGGTGAAATGGCTGCTCTACGCCGTGTTCGCCGCGCTGGCGCTGCGCGCATTCTGGGTGCAGGTGTGGACGACGCAGTTCTACCAGAACCAGGGTGAGCTGCGCTTCGTGCGCACCATCGAGCTGCCGGCCATGCGCGGGCGCATTCTCGACCGCAACGGCAACATCCTGGCGTCGAGCATTCCGGCCAAGACCATCTGGGCCGACCCGACGCAGGTCGAACCCGACGACGACAAAGTGCGCCAGCTGGCGGCGCTGCTCGGCCTGGACGCCGCCGACCTGCAGCGCCGGCTCGACTCCAACCGCCAGTTCGTCTACCTCAAGCGGCAGGTCGACGTCGATGTGGCACGGCAGGTCAAGGCGCTGGGCATCAAGGGCATTTACGAGTCGCCGAGCTACAAGCGCTATTACCCCGAAGGCTCGGCGGCGGCGCAGCTCATCGGCTTCATCAACATCGAAGGGCAGGGGCAGGACGGTCTGGAACTGGCGCTGCAGTCGCGGCTGGCCGGGCATCCGGGGGTGCGCAAGGTGGTCAAGGACCGGCTGGGCAACGTCATCGAGGACGTGTCCGGCGGCGTGCCGCCGGTCGACGGTCAGGACGTGCGGCTGTCGATCGACAGCAAGATCCAGTACCTCACCTACCAGGCGCTGAAACAGGCGGTCGAGGACAACAAGGCGAAAAACGGCAGCGCCGTGGTGGTCGATGCCAAAACCGGGGAAATCCTGGCGATGGCCAACTACCCCAGCTTCGACCCCAACAGCCGCAAGCGCATGACCGAGTCGGACATCCGCAATTACGCCGTCACCGACGCGTTCGAGCCCGGCTCGGTGCTCAAACCCATCACCCTGAGCGCTGCGCTGCAGGCCGGCATCATCACGCCGACGACGGTGTTCCACACCGCGCCGGGCTGCCAGCAGTTTTTTGGCGCGAATATCTGCGACGACAGCAACAACGGCGACATCGCGCTGCCGCAGGTCATCCAGTATTCGAGCAACGTCGCCACCTCGCAGGTGGTGAGCAAAATGCCGGCGCAGGTGCAGTGGGACATGTACACCGCGGTGGGCTTCGGGCAGAAGCCGCAAATCGAGTTCCCCGGCGCCACCAGCGGGCTGATGCGTCCGATGAAGCGCTGGCGGCCGATCGACCGCATCACCATGGGCTTCGGCTACGGTCTGGGGATTTCCACCCTGCAACTGGCGCATGCCTACCTGATTTTTGCCGACCGCGGTCGCATCCTGCCGCTGACGCTGTTCCGCCACGACCAGGCTGCCGAAGGCGTGCAGGTGATTTCGCCCACCGTGGCGCGGGAAATGCGCGGCATGCTGGCGCTGGTCACACAGCCCGGCGGCACGGCGCCGGCTGCGGCGGTACCCGGTTATTCCACCGGCGGCAAGACCGGCACGGCGTGGATCGCCAAAGACGGCCGCTATGACAAAAGACTGTTCCGCGCGCAGTTCGTCGGCCTGGCGCCGATCGACCATCCCGTGCTGGTGATGGCGGTGTCGATCGACCAGCCCAGCGCGGGCAAACATTTCGGCGGGCAGGTCGCCGCGCCGGTGTTCGGCGCCGTGGTGCCGCAGGCGCTGCGCATCCTCGGCGTGCGGCCCGATCTGCCGGTCAAACCCGATCTGGTGCCGACGCAGACGGCGCAGGCGCTGCAGTTGCCCGCAGGCCGGCGCGCCAGGGGGGGCGCATGAGCGCGGCGCACCATACCGTTGCCGCCGTGTTGCACGCGCTGCGCCAGCTCGGCGTGGCCGCGCAGGCGCCGTGGAGCAGCGACAGCCGCGAGGTGCAGCCCGGCAGCGTGTTCGTCGCCTGGCCGGGGGCGGCGCGCGATCCGCGGCAGTTCGTGCCGCAGGCGCTGGCCGCGGGGGCGGGCGCCGTGCTGATCGAGGCCGCCGGCGCACAGCATTTCGGCTTCACCGATGCCCGCGTCGTGTGCGTGCACGGCCTCAAGGCGCTGGCCGGCCCGCTGGCGGCGGAGTGGTACGACCACCCGTCGCATAGCGTGCGGCTGCTGGCCGTCACCGGCACCAACGGCAAGACCTCGTGCGCGCTGTGGACGGCGCAGGCGCTGCAGGCGGCCGGCCAGCCCTGCGGCGTCATCGGCACGCTCGGCGCCGGCTGGCCCGACGCGCTGCAGCCCACCGGCTTCACCACCCCCGACCCCGTGCGGCTGCACACCGTGCTCGCCGCGCTGCGCGCGCAGGGCGCGCGCTGGTGCGCGATCGAGGCCTCGAGCATCGGCCTGGTCGAACACCGGCTGGACGGCTGCGCCATCCACGCCGCAGCGTTCACCAACCTGACACAAGACCATCTGGATTTCCACGGCGACATGGCCGCCTACGCGCAGGCCAAGCGCCAGCTCTTCCTCTGGCCCGGGCTGTGCCACGCCGTGCTCGACATCGACGATGCCTACGCGGCGCAGACGCTGCTGCCCACGTGTCAGGCAGGCGGGCTGGCGGTGCAGACCACCTCGTTGCGCGGCGTGGCCGACTGGCAGGCGCGCGACGCCGCCGTGACGACCGGCGGGCAGCGCTTCGTTCTCGTCCACCACGGCGCTGCCTACCCGCTGGAACTGCCGGTGCTCGGCGCGTTCAATCTGAGCAATCTGCTGGTCGTCGCCGCGCTGCTGCGCACCACCGGGCTGGACGACGCGGCCATCGTCAGCGCGTTGCGCAGCCTGCGGCCAGTGCCGGGGCGGATGCAATTGCTCGGCGGCCACGGCGCTCCGCTGGCGGTGATCGACTATGCCCACACCCCCGATGCGCTGGACAAGGCGCTGCGCGCGCTGCGCCCGGTGACGCAGGCGCGCGGCGGCCGGTTGTGGTGCCTGTTCGGCGCCGGCGGCGACCGCGACCGCGGCAAGCGCCCGCTGATGGCGCAGGCCGCCGAACGCCATGCCGACCGGATTGTGCTCACCAGCGACAACCCGCGCAGCGAAGCACCGGGGGCGATTTTGCAAGACCTGCTCGCCGGGCTGGAGCAGCCGGCGCAGGCCCTGCTGATCGAAGACCGGGCACAGGCCATCGCGCACACCGTGGCGCACGCCGCCGCTGCCGACGTCGTGCTGCTCGCCGGCAAGGGGCACGAAACCACGCAGGAAGTCGCCGGGCGCAGGTTTGTCTTCAGCGATGCGTTCCACGCCCGCATGGCGCTGGCCGCGCGCGGCGCCGGGCTGTTCACCCTGGCCGAGGCGCGCGAGTGGATCGGCCCCGGCGCACGGCTGGCCGGCGATCCCGATACCGCGGTGCTTGCGGTGCAGACCGACAGCCGTCAGCTCACGCCGGGTGCGCTGTTCGTCGCGCTGCGCGGCGAACGCTTCGACGCGCACGACTTTCTGCCGCAGGCGCGGCAGCAGGGTGCGGTGGCAGCGCTGGCCGAACGCGGCATCGCCGCCGCGGGGCTGCCAGGCATCGAAGTGGCCGACAGCCGCAAGGCGCTCGGGTTGCTGGCGCGCGGCTGGCGGCGGCAGCAAAGCCTGCCGCTGATCGCCGTCACCGGCAGCAACGGCAAGACCACGGTGACGCAAATGCTCGCTGCCATCCTCGCGGCCTGGGTCGGCAGCGACGCGCGGCTGGCGACGCAGGGCAATTTCAACAACGACGTCGGCCTGCCGCTGACGCTTCTGCGGCTGCGGCCGCAGCACCAGGCCGCCGTGGTCGAGCTCGGCATGAACCACCCCGGAGAAATCGCCTGGCTGGCCAGCGTGGCCGAGCCGACGGTGGCCGTGGTCAACAACGCGCAGCGCGAGCACCAGGAATTTCTCCACGGCGTCGACGCCGTGGCGCGCGAAAACGGCGCGGTGATCGCCGCGCTGCCCGCCGGCGGCGTGGCCGTGTTTCCTGCCGACGCCGACCATGCCGCGCTGTGGGCGGGCATGGCGGCGACGCGCCGCTGCCTGCGGTTTGCCCTGCGCGAGCCGGAGCAGGCTGCCGTCGCCGCCGAAGTCAGCGGGGTGGCGTTTTACCGCCAGGGCCAGTTGCGCGTGCAGTTGCACACCCCGGCCGGGCACGCCGAAGTCGGACTGCAGCTGCTGGGCCGGCACAACGCGCGCAACGCGCTGGCCGCCACCGCCGCGGCGCTGGCCGCGGGTGTGCCGCTGGCGGCGATTTGCGACGGCCTGCAGGCGTTCGCCCCGGTGGCCGGGCGGCTGGTGCCGCAGCGGCTGATCCTGCCCGGCCGGCAGGCGCTGCTGCTGATCGACGACAGTTACAACGCCAACCCCGATTCGGTGCGCGCGGCGATCGACGTGCTCGCCGAGCTGCCCGGGCGCGGCCTGCTACTGCTGGGCGACATGGGCGAAGTCGGCGACCAGGGGCCGGGGTTTCACGCCGAAGTCGGCGCCTATGCGGCGCAGCGGGCGCTGGCGGCGCTGTGGGCCGTGGGCGAACTCGGCGCGCACGCGGTGACCGCCGCACGCGTCGCGGGCCTGGGCGCGGCGCTGCACGCCGCCGATCTCTGCGGGTTGCCGCTGCAGCCGCAGGCGCTGCGTGGCTTCGACACCGTGCTGGTCAAGGGGTCGCGTTTCATGCGCATGGAGCGTGCGGTGCAGGCGATTGCCGCGCTGGCCGTCGATGGAGGGCAGCATGCTGCATAGCCTGGCGTTGTGGCTGATGGAACAGTCGCCCGATTTGCGGTTTTTCCGCGTGTTCAACTACATCACTTTCCGCGCGGTGATGAGCACGCTCACGGCCCTGTTCATCGGCCTGCTTGCCGGCCCGGGGGTGATCCGCAAGCTCACGGCGATGAAGGTCGGTCAGGCGGTGCGGCAGGACGGGCCGCAGACCCACCTGATCAAGACCGGCACACCGACCATGGGCGGCGTGCTCATTTTGCTCGCCATCACCATCTCGACCCTGTTGTGGATGGACCTGAGCAACCGCTTCGTCTGGCTGGTACTGCTGGTCACGCTGGGTTTTGGCGCCATCGGCTGGGCCGACGACTACCGCAAGGTGGTCTACCGCGACCCCAACGGCATGCGCTCGCGGGAAAAATATTTCTGGCAGACGCTCATCGGCGTGGCCGCGGCCTTCTACCTGGCGTTTGCCGTGTCCGGCAAGAGCAACCTGGAGGTGTGGCATCTGTTCGTGCAGTGGCTGCGCAGCGGACTGACCATGCCGCTGCCGCCGGCGTCGGACCTCATCGTGCCGTTTTTCAAGTCGGTGAGTTATCCGCTTGGGGTGACCGGGTTCATCGTGCTGAGCTATCTGGTCATCGTCGGCAGCAGCAACGCGGTCAACCTCACCGACGGCGCCGACGGCCTGGCCATCATGCCGGTGGTCATGGTCGGCAGCTCGCTCGGGGTGTTCGCCTACGTCACCGGCAACGCGGTGTATTCCAAGTACCTGCTGTTTCCCTTCATCCCGGGAACCGGCGAGCTGCTGATTTTCGTTGGCGCCATGGTCGGCGCCGGGCTGGCGTTTCTGTGGTTCAACGCTTACCCGGCGCAGGTGTTCATGGGCGACGTCGGTGCGCTGGCGCTGGGCGGCGCGCTGGGAACGATCGCGGTGATCGTGCGACAGGAAATCGTGCTGGCGATCATGGGCGGTGTGTTCGTCGCCGAAACCGTGTCGGTGATGATCCAGGTGAGTTACTTCAAATACACCAAGAAAAAATACGGTGTGGGGCGGCGCATTTTCAAAATGGCGCCGCTGCACCATCACTTCGAGCAGCTCGGGGTGAAAGAGTCGCAGGTCGTGGTGCGCTTCTGGATCGTCACCATGATGCTGTGTCTGGCGGGTCTGGCGAGTCTGAAACTGCGATGAAACTGGCCGCGACCTCCGTCCTGGTGCTCGGTCTGGGCGAATCCGGGCTGGCGATGGCGCGCTGGTGTGCGGCGCAGGGCGCGCGCGTGCGCGTGGCCGACAGCCGCGCGCAGCCGCCGGGACTGGCCGCGCTGCAGCGTGACGTGCCGCAGGCGCAGGTACACTGCGGCGCGCTCGACGCCGGTCTGCTCGGCGACGCGCAACTCGTGCTGCGCAGCCCGGGGCTGGCGCCGCATGCGGCCGAATTCGCCGCCATCGTGCAGGCGGCGCAGGCGCGCGGCGTGCCGCTGGCCGGCGAGCTGCACGTGTTCCAGTGGGCGCTGGACGACCTGCGCGCACAGCGCGGCTACGCGCCGAAAGTGCTGGCCATCACCGGCACCAACGGCAAGACCACCGTCACCCGACTCACCGGGGCGATGCTGCAACGCGCCGGCTGGAGCGTGGCGGTGGCGGGCAATATCTCGCCGGCGATGCTCGACGTGTTGCAGGCCCGGCTGGCGCAGGACGATCTGCCGCAGGCCTGGGTGCTCGAACTCTCCAGTTTCCAGCTCCACGGCATGACCGGCCTGCGCGCCGACGCGGCCACCGTGCTCAACATCACCCAAGACCATCTCGACTGGCACGGCGACATGGCGGCGTACACCGCGGACAAGGCAAACATTTTCGGCGACGCTGGGGCCGACGGCGTCATGGTGCTCAACCGCGACGACCCGGCGGTGCTCGCCCTGCAGCGTCCAGGCAGGTCGCTGCGGCGCTTCAGCCTGCATGCGCCGCAGCAGCCGGGCGACTGGGGCGTGGTGCGCGAAGGCGGCATCGACTGGCTGGCGCGCGCCGTGGCCGACGCCGCAGCCGACGCGCCGCAGCCGGGCGCGCAGGCACCACGTCGGCGTGGCAAGGCGGCCGCCGTCGCGGCGCCGGTCGAATTCACCGTGCAACGGCTGATGCCCGCAGACGCTTTGCGCATCCAGGGTGCGCACAACGTGGCCAACGCCCTGGCGGCGCTGGCGCTGGGCGATGCCGTGGGCGCGCCGCTGGCGCCGATGCTGCACGCGCTGCGCGACTATCGCGGCGAGCCGCACCGCATGCAGACCGTGGCCGTGATCGACGACGTGCACTGGATCGACGACAGCAAAGGCACCAATGTGGGGGCCACCGCCGCGGCGCTGGCCGGCATGGACCGCCCGGTGGTGTGGATCGCCGGCGGCGAGGGCAAGGGGCAGGACTTTTCGCCGCTGCGGGCGCACGCCGCGCGGCTGCGCGCCGCGGTGCTCATCGGCCGCGACGCGCAGGCCATTGCCGCGGCGTTGCATGGCACGGTGGCGGTCGAATTCGCACCGACGCTGGAGCAGGCGGTGCAGCGCGCTGCCGCGCTGGCGCAGCCCGGCGACGCCGCGCTGCTGTCGCCGGCGTGCGCCAGCCTGGACATGTTCCGCAACTACGCCCACCGCGCCGAGGTGTTCGTGCAGGCGGTACGCGAGCTGGCGCTCAGCCGTGGCCAGGTGTGGAGCGAAGGAGGCGGCGATGCTTGAGCGTGTGCTGCCCTTGCGCGGTCGCAAGCGCGGCAAACCCGATGAGCTGCCGGTGCGCGTGGGCCATCTCGGCCCGCGGCAGTCGCGCATGCTGGAGTACGACCAGAACCTGGTCTGGGTGACGCTGCTGCTGCTGGCCTATGGCCTGGTCATGGTGTACTCGGCGACGATTTCGTTCCACGACTCGCCGCGCTATGCGCAGTGGTCGCCGTACCACTATTTCGTGCGCGATGTGTTTTCCATCGCCGCGGCGCTGCTGGCGAGCTGGATCGTGGTGCAGATCCCGATGAGCGAGTTGCAGAAATGGTCGATGCGGCTGTTCTTTTTTTCGCTGCTCGGCCTGGTGGTGGTGTTGCTGCCGCACATCGGCAAAGACGTCAACGGCTCCAAGCGCTGGGTCATGTTCCCGGGCGGGCTGAACTTCCAGCCGTCCGAGCTGGTCAAGCTCACCGCCCTGCTGTACGCCGCGGACTTCATGGTGCGCAAGCAGGAGGTCAAGCAGAGTTTCCTCAAGACCTTCCTGCCGATGATGGTGGTGATGATGCTCGTGGGCGTGCTGCTGCTGGCCGAGCCCGACATGGGAGCGTTTCTGGTCATTGCCTCGATCACCCTGGCGATTCTGTTTCTCGGCGGTGCCAACGGCAAACTGTTCGCCGGGTTCAGCGTGGCGGTGATCGGCGCGTTCGTGTTGATGATCGTGCTGTCGCCGTGGCGGCGCGATCGCATTTTTGCCTATCTCAACCCGTGGAACGAGGCCAACGCGCTGGGCAGCGCGTACCAGCTGTCGCACGCGCTGATCGCCATGGGGCGCGGCGAGTGGTTCGGCGTCGGACTAGGCGGCAGTATCGAAAAGCTGCACTACCTGCCCGAGGCGCACACCGACTTCCTGCTCGCCATCATCGGCGAAGAGCTCGGCCTGGTCGGCGTCGGCGCGGTGATCCTGGCGTTTTTCTGGATCGTCCACCGCGCCTTCAGCATCGGCCGGCAGGCGCTGGTGCTCGACCGCATATACAGCGCGCTGGTGGCGCAGGGCGTGGGGGTGTGGATCGGCGGGCAGGCGTTCATCAACATCGGCGTCAACCTCGGGCTGCTGCCGACCAAGGGGCTGACGCTGCCGCTGATGAGCTACGGCGGCTCGGCGCTGCTGCTCAACTGCATGGCCATCGCCGTGCTGCTGCGCGTGGATTTCGAAAACCGTGTGCTCATGCGCGGAGGGCATGTATGAACGGCCCCGCAGATCGTCGCGCCGCGCCACCAGCGCCGCAGCCCGCGGCGCCGGTGGCGGTGGTCATGGCCGGGGGCACGGGCGGGCATATTTTCCCCGGACTGGCGGTGGCGCAGGCGTTGCGCGCCGCCGGCTGGAGTGTGTTCTGGATGGGCGCGCCCGGCAGCATGGAAGCCGAGCTCGTGCCCCAACACGGGTTTGCCATGCTCTGGGTGCGCTTTGGCGGGCTGCGCGGCAAGGGGCTGGCGGCCAAGCTGTTGCTGCCGCTGAATCTGCTGCGCGCGTTCTGGCAGGCGCTGCGTGCGTTGCGCCGGGTGCAGGCCGACGTGGTCGTCAGCATGGGCGGTTACATCGCTTTCCCCGGCGGGCTGATGAGCGTGTGGGCCGGCGCCAGGCTGGTGGTGCACGAGCAGAACGCCGTCGCCGGGCTGGCCAACAAAGTGCTCGCCCGCCTGGCCGACCGGGTGTACACCGCGTTTCCCGGTGCGCTGCCCGGCGGGCAATGGGTGGGCAATCCGGTGCGCGCGCCCATCTGCGCCCTGCCTGCGCCCGAGCTGCGCTACGCCGGGCGTAGCGGGCCGCTGCGCCTGCTGGTCATCGGCGGCAGCCTGGGCGCGGCCGCGCTCAACACCCTGGTGCCGCAGGCGCTGGCGCTGCTGCCCGCGGAGCAGCGACCGCTGGTGCGGCATCAAAGCGGCGGCAGGCATCTGGCCGCGCTGCAGCAGGCGTATGCCAGCGCCGGGGTGCAGGCCGAGTGCATCGCGTTCATCGACGACATGGCCGCCGCCTACGCGCAGGCCGACCTGCTCATCTGCCGCGCCGGGGCCTCGACCGTCACCGAAGTGGCGTGCGCCGGGGTGGCCGCGGTGTTCGTGCCGTTTCCCTACGCCGTCGACGATCACCAGACGGCCAACGCGCGGTTTCTCGCCGATCGCGGCGCCGCGCTACTCGTTCAACAACGCGACCTCGACGCCGCCGCGCTGGCCGGGCTGCTGCGCGGCCTGGACCGCAAGCGCCTGCTGGCGCTGGCGCAGGCCGCCCGCGCGCTGGCCCGGCCCGACGCGGTGCAGCAGGTGGTCGATGGCTGCACCGCGCTGCTGCCGGGCGGCGCCACATGGCAAGGACAGGGGCGATGAAACACGCCATTCGCAACATTCATTTCGTCGGCATCGGCGGTGCCGGCATGAGCGGCATCGCCGAGGTGCTGCACAACCTGGGCTATGGCATCAGCGGCTCGGATCTGAGCGACAGCGCCACGGTGCAGCGGCTGCGCAGCCTGGGGCTGCGCGTGGCCATCGGCCACGACGCCGCGCACGTGCAGGACGCCGACGCCGTGGTCATTTCCACCGCGGTGCGCGGCGACAACCCGGAGGTGCTGGCCGCACGCGCCCGCCACATCCCGGTGGTGCCGCGGGCGGTGATGCTCGCCGAGCTGATGCGCCTCAAACGCGGCATCGCCATCGCCGGCACGCACGGCAAAACCACGACCACCAGCCTGGTAGCCAGCGTTCTCGCCGAGGGTGGGCTGGACCCGACGTTCGTCATCGGCGGGCGGCTCAACAGCGCCGGCGCCGGTGCCAAGCTGGGGCAGGGGGAATACATCGTCGTCGAGGCCGACGAGTCCGACGCCTCGTTCCTCAACCTGCTGCCGGTGATGGCCGTGGTGACGAACATCGACGCCGACCACATGGACACCTACGGCCACGATCCGGCGCGACTGCGTCACGCCTTCGTCGATTTTCTCGCCCGCCTGCCGTTTTACGGCACCGCCGTGCTGTGCATCGACGACCCGGCGGTGCGCGGTCTGCTGCCGCTGATTTCCAAGCCGGTGACCAGCTACGGTTTTGCCGAAGACGCGCAGGTGCGCGCCGTCGATGTGCAGGCCGATGGTGCGCAGATGCGCTTTACCGCGCTGCGGCGCAACGGCGTGCACCTGCCGCCGCTGCCGGTGACGCTGAACCTGCCAGGCCGCCACAATGTGCAGAACGCGCTGGCGGCGATTGCCGTGGCCACCGAGCTCAACGTCGATGACGCCGCGATCCAGCGCGCGCTGGCGGCGTTCCGCGGCGTCGGCCGGCGGTTCCAGCGCTATGGCGAGGTCGCGGCGCAAGGCGGTGGCCGTTTCACCCTGATCGACGATTACGGCCACCATCCGGCGGAAATGGCGGCAACGCTGGCTGCCGCCCGCGGCGCCTTCCCCGGCCGCCGTCTGGTGCTGGCGTTCCAGCCGCACCGCTACACCCGCACCCGCGACCTGTTCGAGGACTTCGTCAAAGTGCTCGGCGAGGCCGACGTGGTCCTGCTCACCGAGGTGTACGCCGCAGGCGAGCCGCCGCTGGTGGCTGCCGACGGCCGCAGCCTGGCGCGCGCGCTGCGCGTGGCCGGCAAGGTCGAGCCGGTGTTCGTCGAGGCGGTGGCCGATCTGCCGCGCATCATCGTGGAACTGGCGCGCGACGGCGACGTGGTCATCACCATGGGCGCGGGGTCGATCGGCGGGGTTGCCGCGCAGGTGCTGGCGCAGGCCACGACGGTGGAGGCCGCGCCATGAGCGTCTGGCCGGCGATCGACGCGCGCGGCCTGGGCCGCGTGGCCGTGCTCATGGGCGGCGCCTCCGCCGAGCGCGAGGTGTCGCTGATGTCCGGGCGGGGCGTGCTCGCTGCGCTGCAGTCGCGCGGCGTCGATGCGTTTGCCTTCGACCCGGCGGTGGACGATCTGGCGGCGTTGCGTGCGTCGGGCGCGCAGCGTGCGTTCATCGCGCTGCACGGCCGTTGGGGCGAAGACGGCACGGTGCAGGGCGCGCTGGAATTGCTCGGCATCCCGTACACCGGCCCGGGCGTGCTGGCCTCGGCGCTGGCGATCGACAAAGCCATGACCAAACGGCTGTGGCACTGCGCCGGGCTGCCCACGCCGCAGTGGCGGCAAGCCGCTTCGCTCGCCGAGGCCCATGCCGCGGCGCAGGAGCTGGGTTTTCCGCTGATTTTCAAGGCCACGCACGAAGGCTCCACCCTGGGGCTCAAGCGCGCCGACTCCGCCGGCGAGGTGGCCGCGGCATACGGCGAAGCCGCGCGCTTCGACAGCCAGGTGCTGGTCGAGCAATTCATCGCCGGCGATGAAGTCACCTGCGCGGTGATCGGCGCCGGCGACGCGGCGCGCGCGCTGCCGCTCATCCGCATCGTCGCTCCGGGCGGCAATTACGACTACGAGCACAAATACTTCAGCGACGACACCCGCTACCTCTGCCCCAGCGGGCTGCCGGCGCAGGAGGAGGCGCAGATCCAGCAGCTGGTGTTGCGCAGCTATCGCGCGCTGGGCTGCCGCGGCTGGGCGCGCGCCGACGTCATGATCCGCGCCAGCGACCGCCAGCCGATGCTGCTGGAAATCAACACCTCACCGGGCATGACCGGACACTCGCTGGTGCCGATGGCCGCGCGTGCCGCCGGGCTGGAGTACGCCGACCTGTGCCTGCTCATCCTCAGCCAGGCCGCGCTCGACCAGCCGCACCGCAACCCCGTGCCGCCGTCTGTGCCGGCGCCCGACGGCAAGGAGCAGCAGCCATGAACGGCGCCTTGCCGCTGGACATCCGGCTGATGCAGGCCACGTCGCGGGCGCTGCTGTGGCTGGTGGCCGCCGGCGCGGTGGTGGCCGCCGGGCACTGGCTGATGCAGCGCAGCTGGTGGGACATCCGCGCCGTGCGACTGCAGGGCGATCTGCAGCGCATCAGCCCAGTGACGGTGCGCGCCGAAGCACTGCCGCAGCTCAAGGGCAACTTCCTCACCATCAACCTGGCACAAGCGCAGCGGGTATTCGAGCAGCTGCCGTGGGTGCGCAGCGCCGTGGTGCAGCGGCTGTGGCCGATGCAGCTGGCGGTGACGCTGCAGGTGCAGCAGCCGGTGGCGGTGTGGCACGAGCCGGGCAGCGCCACGCAACTGCTCAACCCGCAGGGACAGGCGTTCACCGCCAATCTGGGCGAAGTCCAGGGGTTGGGACTGCCGCAGCTCAGCGGCCCGGCCGGCAGCGGCGCGCAGGTATTGCAGATGTACCAGAGCCTGCAGCCGGTGCTGCACGGCTTCGGCCAGAGTCTGGCCGCGCTGACGCTGGGCAGCGGTGGCAACTGGACGTTGCAGACGCAGACCGGGCTGCGCGTCGATTTGGGAAGCGCGCCGGCAAGCCCGGCGACGCGGCAGCGGCTCAAGCAGTTTTTCGACCTCATGCCGCAGCTGCAAGCGCGTTACGGCCGCACGATCGACAGCGCCGATCTGCGCTACCCCAACGGCTTTGCCGTGCATCTGCAGGGCGTGGATCTGCCCGGAATGAACAAGACCGCGAAACCGCAGCAAGTCGCAGGGAAGGATGGTTGACATGGCCAAGGACTACAAGGATCTGGTGGTGGCGCTGGACATCGGCACGTCCAAGGTGCTGGTGGTGGTGGCGGAAATGCTCGCCGACCGCGACAACCCCGCAGCCGGCTTCAAGATCGTCGGCATGGGGCAGGCGACCACGGCGGGCATGCGCCGCGGCGTGGTCGTCGACATCGAGGCCACGGTGCAGTCGATCCAGGCGGCGCTCAAAGAGGCCGAGCTGATGGCCGACTGCAAGATCACCCATGTGGTCACCGGCATCACCGGCAGCCACATCCGCGGGCAGAACTCGCACGGCATGGTGGCGATCAAGGACCGCGAGGTCACGCAGGCCGACGTCAACCGCGTGATCGAAACCGCCAAGGCGGTGAACATCCCCGCCGACCAGCGGCTGCTGCTGGTCGAGCCGCAGGAATTCATCATCGACGGCCAGGAGGTCAAAGAGCCGGTGGGCATGAGCGGGGTGCGGCTGGAAGTGAACGTGCACATCGTCACCGGGGCGCAGACCGCGGCGGAGAACGTCATCAAATGCGTGCGCCGCTGTGGGCTGGAGGTGGAGCAGCTGGTGCTGCACCCGCTGGCCTCCAGCCACGCCGTGCTCACCGACGACGAAAAGGAACTCGGCGTGGCCGTGGTCGACGTCGGCGCCGGCGTCACCGACATCGCCATCTACACCGGCGGCGCCATCCGCCACACCGCCATCATTCCGGTGGCGGGCGAACTCATCACCAGCGACATCGCCATGGCGCTGCGCACCCCCACGCGCGACGCCGAGGACATCAAGATCGAGCACGGCATCGCCAAGCAGGTGCTGGCCAACCCGGAGGACACGCTGGAAGTCCCGGGGCTGGGCGACCGCGGGCCGCGCATGCTGTCGCGCCAGGTGCTCGCCAGCGTCATCGAGCCGCGCGCCGAGGAAATTTTCGCTCTGGCGCAGCAGGTCATCCGCGACTCGCGTTACGAGGACGTGCTGTCCTCCGGCGTGGTGTTGTGCGGCGGCTCGGCGCAAATGCCGGGCATGGTCGAGCTGGCCGAGGACATTTTTCTCAAGCCGGTGCGCGTGGGCGTGCCGGGTTACAGCGGGCCGCTGGCCGACATGGTGCGCAACCCGCGCATGGCCACGGTCATGGGCCTGCTCACCGAGGCGCTGCACCAGCGGCAGCGCGGGGCGCGGCTGGCGCAAAAAAGCAGCACGGTCAAAGGCTCTTTCAGCCGGCTGAAAGAGTGGTTCGCAGGGAATTTTTGAGGTTCTGCGCCGCAGCCGCCGGGTGGTCCGGCAGGCGCGGCACAGGCAGTGTCCGGCAGGCGTCGGGTGCGCCAGCCGGTTTTTCAACGGAGGTGTGACATGCGTTTTGAAATGATCGAGAGCGACGCGCACAGCGCGTTCAACCAGGGGACCAACATCAAGGTGATCGGCGTGGGCGGCGGCGGCGGCAACGCCGTCGAGCACATGATCGCTTCGGGGGTCAAAGGCGTGGAATTCATCTGCGCCAATACCGATGCGCAGGCGCTCAAATCGTCGAGCGCGCACCACTTTCTGCAGCTGGGCAAGACCGGGCTGGGCGCGGGCGGCAAGCCGCAGGTCGGGCGCGAAGCCGCCGATCAGGCCCGGTCACAGATCCGCGACGTGCTCGAAGGCGCGCACATGCTGTTCATCACCGCCGGCATGGGCGGCGGCACCGGCACCGGCGCGGCGCCGGTGATCGCCAAGATCGCCCGCGAAATGGGCATTCTCACCGTCGCCGTGGTCACGCGGCCGTTCGAGTTCGAAGGCGCCAAGCGCATGGCCAACGCCGAGCAGGGGCTGGCCGAGCTGGAAGCCAACGTCGATTCGCTCATCGTCGTGCTCAACGAAAAACTGCTCGAAGTGTATGGCGACGACATCAGCCAGAAAGAGGCGTTTGCCAAGGCCAACGACGTGCTGAAAAACGCCACCGGCGGCATTGCCGAAATCATCAATGTGCCGGGGCTGATCAACGCCGACTTCGAGGACGTCAAGAGCGTGATGGGCGAGCCGGGCAAGGCGATGATGGGCACCGCGGTGGCCAGCGGCCCCGACCGCGCGCGGCTGGCGGCCGAGCAGGCGGTGGTCTGCCCGCTGCTCGACGGCGTCGATCTGTCGGGCGCCAAGGGCGTGCTGGTGAACATCACCGCCGACGATTCGCTGCGCCTGGGCGAGACGCGCGAGGCGATGAACGCCATCCGCGCCTATGCCTCGCCGGACGCCAACATCATCTTCGGCACGGTCAACGACCCGAGCATGGGCGACTCGCTGCGCGTGACGGTGCTGGCCACCGGCCTGAGCGGCAAGGCGCAAAAGGCTGCGCCGGAGCTGACGGTCATCCGCACCGGCACCGACAACGTGCCGCTGGCCGCAGCGGGTTACGCCGCAGCCGCCGCCGATCCGCACCAGATCCCGGCGATCTGGCGCAGTGGCCGCGGCGCGCCGTCGGCGCACGTCAGCGCGCTGATGCAAAGCGGCATGGACGAGATGGAAATTCCCGCCTTTTTGCGCAAGCAGGCCGACTGAGCGGTGCCCGGCGCCCGGCCGCCGGCCCGTTCAGCGCCCGGAGTGACCCGGCTTCGCGCGCAGCGCCCGCGCGGCATCTGCCCCTGCGGCGACAGATCACCTCCCTGTCGCCCGCCGGGCGCAGCTGCCTGCGGGCGCCGGCGGTCGGCACGCGCCTGCAGCGGGCGCGTGTTTTTTCTAGAATGCATTGATCCATGTAATCGAAACCATCTGGTCGATAAAAATCATGCTGGCGCAGCGCACCATCCAATCCGTCAACCGTGCCGTGGGGGTGGGGCTGCACAGCAGCGAACGGGTGGAACTCACGCTGCGGCCGGCGCCGCCGGATACCGGCATCGTCTTCACCCGCACCGATCTGCCCGAGCCGGTGGACATCCGTCTCAGCCCCGAGGCGGTGGTCGATACCCGCATGGCGACCACGCTGGGCCGAGGCGACGTGAAAATCCATACCGTCGAGCACCTGCTATCGGCATGTTCGGGGCTTGGCATCGACAACCTGTACATCGACGTCACCGCCGAGGAAATTCCCATCCTCGACGGTTCGGCGTCGAGCTTCGTCTACCTGCTGCAGTCCGCCGGCATCGCGCTGCAGAACGCGCCCAAACGCTTCATCCGCGTGCGCAAGCCAGTGGAAGTGCGCCTGGGGCAGGGGCGTGACCTGAAGTGGGCGCGGCTGGAGCCTTACGACGGTTTCAAGCTGAGTTTCGACATCGATTTCGACCACCCCGCAGTCGATCAGACGGCGCAGTCCACGGTGTTCGAACTGGGACGCGACTCCTACGTCAGGGACATCGCGCGTGCGCGCACCTTCGGCTTCGTGCGCGACGTGGAAATGCTGCGCAGCAACGGTCTGGCGCTGGGCGGCAGCATGGAAAACGCCATCGTCATGGACGAATACCGCGTGCTCAACCAGGAAGGGCTGCGCTTCGACGACGAGTTCGTCAAACACAAAACCCTCGACGCCATCGGCGATCTGTACGTGGCCGGCAAACCGCTGATCGGCGCCTACAGCGCGTTCCGTAGCGGCCACGCGGTGAACAACCTGCTGCTGCGCGAGCTGTTCGCCGACCAGAGCGCGTACGACATCGTCAGCTTTGCCGACGCCCAGCAGGCGCCTGCAGGCTTTCGCGCCATTCCGACCTTTGCCTTCTGAGCGGCGTGGCCGTGCCGCAGCAGGGTTCAGCGCTGCCGCGCCAGCAGCGCGCGCAGCCTGGCGGCCACGGGCTGCGGACAGGGCATGGCCGCCACGGCCGGCGGCACGGAGGGCGCCGCCACGGCGCGCGGCTGCACGCGGATGCGGATGTCGCGCAGCGCGAAGCCATGCTGTTGCAGATGCTGCAGCAACAGCGGCTTGAACTGGCTGAGCTTGGCCGCCACCGCGCTGGAGCTGGCCGTCAGACTCCACACGCCGTCGTGCCAGCGTCCGGGCTGTACCCCGGTGCGCAGCGGCGCGGGCAGCAGCGCGCTGCAGGCATCCCACATCTGCCGCGACAGCAGCGCGGCGTCGCGCAGCGTGGCAATCGGCTGGGTGATCTGNGCCCAGGCCGCCAGCGGTCCGGCGCCGCGTTGCANCCGCGGCGGTGTGGCGTGTGACGGAGGATGGGGCATGGCGNNTGCAGGCGNAGGCTGACGGCCCGCATTGTGCCACCGTGCCCGGCGGCGAANCGGCCGCATACAATGAAATGTTCTGAACGTCTTTGCGGTTTGCGCTGCAGCAGGCGTTCGCCTCAGACACTTGACACAGCGGGCCGTGGGTCCGCACTCCCATGCCAGTCAAATTCCTCACCTCCTTGTTCGGCAGCCGCAATGAACGCCTGTTGCGCCAGTACCGGCGCATCGTCGAGCGGATCAACGCGCTGGAGCCGCAATTCGAAACACTCAGCGACGAGGAACTGCGCGGCAAGACTGCCGAATTCCGCCAGCAGATCGCCAACGGCCGCAGCCTCGACGACCTGTTGCCCGAAGCCTTCGCCGTGGTGCGCGAAGGCGGCAAGCGCGCGCTGAAGATGCGCCATTTCGACGTGCAGCTCATCGGCGGCATCGCGCTGCACCAGGGCAAGATCGCCGAAATGCGCACCGGCGAGGGCAAGACGCTGGTGGGTACGCTGCCGGTGTACCTCAACGCGCTGTCGGGCAAGGGCGTGCACGTGGTCACGGTCAACGACTACCTGGCGCGGCGCGACGCCGAGTGGATGAGCCGGCTGTACAACTTTCTCGGCCTGACGGTGGGCATCAACCTGCCGAACATGACCAAGGCGGAAAAACAGGCCGCCTACGCCGCCGACGTGACCTACGGCACCAACAACGAATACGGCTTCGACTACCTGCGCGACAACATGGTGTACGAGCCGGGCGAGCGGGTGCAGCGCGGCCTGAACTACGCGCTGATCGACGAGGTGGACTCCATTCTCATCGACGAGGCGCGCACCCCGCTGATCATCTCCGGCCAGGCCGACGACAACACCGAGCTGTACCGCAGGATGAACGCCATCGTGCCGCGGCTGGAGCGGCAGATCGGCGAGGAAGACCCGGTCACCGGCAAGGGCGTGGAAAAACCCGGTGACTTCACCGTGGACGAAAAAGCGCACCAGGTGTTTCTCACCGAGCGCGGGCACGAAAAGGCCGAGGCCATCCTTGCCGAAATGGGGCTGATTCCGCCGGGCACGACGCTGTACGACCCGGCCAACATCCTGCTGATGCATCATGTGTACGCCGCGCTGCGTGCGCATCACCTCTACCACCGCGACCAGCACTACGTGGTGCAGAACGGTGAGGTCATCATCGTCGACGAATTCACCGGCCGCATCATGGCCGGGCGGCGCTGGAGCGACGGCCTGCACCAGGCTGTCGAGGCCAAGGAGGGAGTGGAGATCCAGAGCGAAAACCAGACGCTGGCGTCGATCACCTTCCAGAATTACTTCCGCATGTACGCCAAACTCGGCGGCATGACCGGCACGGCCGATACCGAGGCGTTCGAGTTCCAGGACATCTACAAACTCGAAACCGTGGTCATCCCGACCAACAAGCCGATCCGCCGCAAGGATCTGCAGGACAAGGTCTACAAGACCGCGCAGGAGCGCGACAAGGCGGTGGTCGAGGACATCCGCGACTGTCACCAGCGCGGCCAGCCGGTGCTCGTGGGCACGACGTCGATCGAAAACAGCGAAAAACTCTCCCGCCTGCTGCACGCGCAAAAGCTGCCGCACCAGGTGCTCAACGCCAAGCAGCACGCGCGCGAGGCGGAAATCGTCGCCCAGGCCGGGCGGCCGGGGATGATCACCATCGCCACCAATATGGCCGGCCGCGGCACCGACATCGTGCTCGGCGGCAATGTGGACAAACAGTGCGAAATCATCGAGGCCGATCCGAACCTGTCGGACGAAGAAAAGGCGGCCAGGGTGAAAAAGCTGCGCGACGAATGGCAGTCGCTGCACGACCAGGTGATCGCCGCCGGCGGGCTGCACATCATCGGCACCGAGCGGCACGAAAGCCGCCGCATCGACAACCAGCTGCGTGGCCGTTCCGGCCGCCAGGGCGACCCCGGGTCGACGCGCTTTTATCTGTCGCTCGACGACCCGCTGATGCGCATTTTCGCCGGCGAGCGCGTCAAGGCGATCATGGAACGGTTGAGAATGCCCGAGGGCGAGGCGATCGAGGCCGGCATGGTCACGCGCTCGATCGAGTCGGCGCAGCGCAAGGTCGAGGCGCGCAACTTCGACATCCGCAAGCAATTGCTCGAATACGACGACGTCGCCAACGAGCAGCGCAAAATCATTTACGCCGAGCGCAACGAACTGCTCGACGCCGCTGACGTCAGCGAGCGCATCACCGCGCTGCGTCAGGGTGCGTTCACCGACCTGGTGCGCACCTACGTGCCCGAGCAGAGCATGGAGGAGCAGTGGGACATACCGGCGCTGGAAAAAGTGCTGCGCGACGAGTGGCAGATCGACCTGTCGCTCAAACAGTGGCTGGAGTCCGACGACAACATGACCGACGAGGACGTGCTCGAACGCGTGCTGCAGGCCGCCGATGCCGCCTACGAGGCCAAGGTGGCGCTGGTCGGGCGGGAGAATTTCGCCCAGTTCGAGCGTGTCGTGCTGCTGCAGACGCTGGATCAGCAGTGGCGCGAGCATCTGTCCGCGCTGGACCATCTGCGCCAGGGCATCCATCTGCGCGGCTATGCGCAGAAGCAGCCCAAGCAGGAATACAAACGCGAGGCCTTCGAGCTGTTCGGCATGATGCTCGACACCGTCAAGACCGAAGTCACCCGCGTGCTCATGACGGTGCAGGTACAAAGCCCCGAGCAGGCCGAACGGGCCGCCGAGACCATGGAGCAGCAGGCGCAGCGCCTGCACATCAACCTGCAGCACGCCGAAGCCGCCCCGGGAATCTCCACCCTGGACACCGCCGATGCCGCGCTGGCAGCGATGGCCGTGGCCAGCGGCGGCGGCGCCGCTGCGGGCGCAGGCGCCTATCCCAAAGTCGGCCGCAACGATCCCTGCCCCTGCGGCAGCGGCAAAAAATACAAGCACTGCCACGGCAAGCTGACCTAGCCTGCCTGCGCCGCGGCGCCTGCGCGGCGGCAGTTGGATTGAACCCTCGAACCCAGGAGTGTTGTCATGGCCGTGAATCTGCCAAGCCCCGACCCGGCGTCGCTGCACGCGGTGCAGGGGGTACTGCTCGGTGTGGCCGAGGCGGGCATTCGCAAGCCCGGGCGCAAAGACCTCACCGTGATCCAGATCGCCCCTGGCGCCAGCGCCGCGGGAGTGTTCACGCAAAACCGCTTTTGCGCCGCGCCGGTGCAGGTCTGCCGGCAGCATTTGCAGCGCACCGGCGGGGCGGACATCCGCGCGCTGGTGGTCAACACCGGCTGCGCCAACGCCGGCACCGGGGCGCAGGGGCTGGCCGATGCGCAGCAGACCTGCATCGAACTCGCCGGGCTGCTCGGTGTCGATCCGGCGCAGGTGCTGCCGTTTTCCACCGGGGTGATCCTCGAACCGCTGCCCATGCCGCGGCTGCTCGCCGGCCTGCCTGCGGCCATCGGCGCGGCGCGCAGCGACGGCTGGGCGCTGGCGGCGCAGGCCATCATGACCACCGACACCGTGCCCAAGGCGGCGAGCCTGCAGGTGGACATCGACGGCGTGCGCATCACGCTCACCGGCATGAGCAAAGGCGCGGGGATGATCCGCCCGAACATGGCCACCATGCTCGGTTTCATCGCCACCGATGCGGCGGTGGAGCCGGCGGTGCTGCAGCACCTCACCCAGGCCGCGGCCGACGCCTCGTTCAACAGCATCACCGTCGACGGCGACACCTCGACCAACGACTCGCTGGTCGTCGTCGCCACCGGCAAGGCGGCGCTTCCGGCGATCACCGACGCGGCCAGCCCCGCGGCGCAGGCGCTGCAGGCGGCGCTGACGCAACTCGCGCAGCAACTGGCGCAGGCCATCGTGCGCGACGGCGAGGGCGCGACCAAGTTCATCACCCTCACCGTCGAGGGCGCGCGCAGCCGGGACGAGGCGCGGCAGGTGGCCTACGCCGTGGCGCATTCGCCGCTGGTGAAGACGGCGTTTTTCGCCAGCGACCCCAACCTCGGCCGCATTCTCGCCGCCGTCGGTTACGCCGGGGTGGACGACCTGGACGTGGGCGATGTCGATCTGTACCTGGACGACGTGCACGTGGCCACGCGCGGCGGCCGCCACCCGGCGTACCGCGAGGAAGACGGACAGCGGGTGATGCGCCAGGCCGAAATCACCGTGCGTATCGTCCTCGGCCGGGGAACCGCGGCGGCGACGGTGTGGACCTGTGACCTGTCGCACGACTACGTTTCGATCAACGCCGATTACCGCTCCTGAGTCCGCGCATGCCTGCCGCCCGCAAATCCCGCACCGCTGCCGCGCAGCCCGCCGCAGCGGCTGCCGCCCCGCTGGACGCTGCCGCGCAGCTCGCATTGCTGCTGCAGCGCGCCAACGGCCTGATCGACCGCCTCGAAGCCCTGCTGCCCGCCCCTGCGGCGCCGCCCGACTGGGATGCCGCGGTGGCCTTTCGCTGGCTCAGCCGCGGCGGGCGCAAGCAGCTCGTGCCGGTGCGCCAGCTGTCGCCGATCACTTACGCCGACCTCATCGGCATCGACGAGCAGCGGCGCAAGGTCGAACGCAACACCCGGCAATTCGTCCAGGGCAGGCCGGCGAACAATGTGCTCATCACCGGCGCGCGTGGCACCGGCAAATCATCGCTGGTCAAAGCCAGCCTGAACCAGTTTGCCCGCCAGGGCCTGCGGCTGATCGAGGTCGACAAGGCCGATCTGATCGACCTGCCCGAACTCACCGAGCTGCTGTCCACCCGGGGCGAACGCTTCATCGTGTTTGCCGACGATCTGTCGTTCGAGGAAGGTGAGCCGGGGTACAAAGCGCTCAAATCGGTGCTCGACGGCTCGATCGCCGCCTGCGCCGACAACGTGCTGATCTACGCCACGTCCAACCGCCGCCATCTGCTGCCCGAATACCTGGAAGAAAACCTGAGCTACAAACACCTGGACAATGGCGAAATCCACCCCGGCGAAGTGGTCGAAGAAAAAATTTCGCTGTCCGAGCGGTTCGGCCTGTGGGTGAGTTTCTACCCCTACAGTCAGGACGACTATCTGCGCATCACCGCGCACTGGCTGGCGGCGTTCGGCGTGCCCGACCGCCAGAGGGACAAGGCGTTGCAGCAGGCGCTGGTGTGGGCGCTGGAACGCGGATCACGCTCCGGGCGGGTGGCGTGGCAGTTCGCCCGCGACTTTGCCGGACGCGGCGCGAAATGAGCGCGGCGCGGCAGCCGGTGGCGGTGGCCGTGGGGCTGATGCTGCGCCCGGACGGCAGTTTTCTGCTCGCCAGCCGCCCGCCGGGCAAACCGTATGCCGGGTATTGGGAATTTCCCGGCGGCAAAATCGAATCCGGAGAATCGCTGCTGCACGCCCTGGCGCGCGAGTTCGACGAGGAGCTCGGCGTGACGGTCCGCGCCGCGCACTACTGGCGCAGCCTGCGCGTGGACTATCCGCACGCCCTGGTCGATTTGCAGTTCTGCCGCATCACCGCCTGGGACGGCCAGCCGCGCGGCCGCGAAGGACAGGAGCTGTCCTGGCAGACCCTGCCGGTGCGTGTCGGCCCCATCTTGCCTGGCGCCTTGCCGGTGCTCGACTGGCTGGCGCAGCAGCGCGGCGCCGCCGGCGCCCCGGGTCAATGCGCCGACGGCGGTGACGGCGGCTCGTCGCCGGACGCGGCGTCGTCTGCGTCCAGCGGCGGCGTGGCCGGCACGCGGTAGCTCTCGCTGGCCCAGGCGCCAAGGTCGAGCGATTTGCAGCGCTCGCTGCAGAACGGCCGCCACGGATTGCTCGCGGCGTACACCGTGAGCGTGCCGCACTGCGGGCAGCGCACCTGGCGCGCGGCGGGGGCGGGCGGCGGGGTGTCGGGTTTTACGGGCATAGCGTCAGCTCGAAGGGAATGTCGCGCGCTGACGGCGTCATGTGCCAGTCGACGTCGGGTTGCATGAAGCGCACCGACACCATCAGCCGGTGACCGGTGATTTCCGGCACCACGCCCAGCGCGCCGTCGATACGCAGGCGCAGCAACTGGTAGCTTTTGCCCGACAACTGCTGCTGGTAGTTGCCGGCGGTGGCTTGGGTCTTGCGCGTGTTGCCGGCGTCGCGCAACAGCCGCAGCAACAGCTCGACCCCGCCGGCCAGCGGGGCGAAGGTCTGCATCCAGCGTGACAGGTCGTCCTGCCGCTGCTGCGCCGGCAGGTGCTGCCAGGCGTAATACGCCGGAAGGTCGAACTCGCAGGTGCCGCCCGGGATGTTCGCGCGGCTGCGCACCGCCATGAGCCATTCGTTGTCCTGCAGGCCCTGGCCGATGCGTCCCTGCTGCTGGCTGATGGCGGTAAACGTGCGTTCGATGTCGTCGAGCACGGCGTCGAGCACGGCCTCGGCCACTGCCGGGTTGCCGCGGTACGCGGCGAAGGTCTGCCGCTGGCGTTCGAGCTCTTTGAGCAGCTCGGACTTGAGGTCCTGGCGCGAAGCCACGTCCATGATTTCGAACAGGGTGACCAGGGCGAAATGATGGTGCTCGGGCAACACGCCCTGGCGCAGCACGGCTTCACGGCGGAACAGATGTTCGAGCCGGAGCAGGGTGCGCACGCGCTCGTGCAGGGGATATTCGTACAGGATCACGGGTGGCTTGGGTACGCCGCGGCGGCGCACGTCGTGGAAGTCATCCGCCCCGGCCAAAGGAGGCGATGGGCTGCATTGTCCTGCAAGCGCTGCGCGAACTCAATTTTTGCGCATGCGGCAATAGCGCGCGTGCAGCGCATCGACCTGCGTCTGCAGCGCTGCCAGCGTGCCGCTGTTGTCGATGACGTCGTCGGCCACGGCCAGCCGCTGCTCGCGGCTGGCCTGCGCCGCAAGAATGGCGGCGATGGTCTGCTCGTCCAGGCCGGAGCGCGCGCGCACGCGGGCGATCTGCAGCTCGCGCGGGCAATCGACCACGCAAACGCGGTCGAGGTCGGCACGCCATTGTGCCAGGTGTTCGACCAGCAGCGGCACTACCAGCACCACGTATTCGCCTTGCGCCTGGGCCGCCTGCTCGCGCAGCGCCTGGCGGATGCGCGGGTGCAAAATGGCTTCGAGCCGTGCGCGTTCGTCCGGGCGGCTGAACACGCGCTGGCGCATCGCCGCGCGATCCAGCGCCCCACTGGCGTCGCAGATGCCGGCGCCGAAGGCGTCGATCAGCGCCGGCATCGCCGCGCCGCCGGCGGCGGTGAGCACATGGGCGACATGGTCGGCGTCGACCACCGCCGCGCCGCGCCGTGCCAGCAGGCTGGCGACGAGCGATTTGCCCGAGCCGATGCCGCCCGTCAGGCCGATCCGCAGCCGCGACACGGCGCTCAGCCTCCCACCACGGTGGGGAGGATCAGCGCCAGCAGGGTCTGCGGCCCGGCAAGCAGCAGCAACACCCCCGCCGCGGCCAGAAACGGACCAAACGGAATCGGTTTGCCGCGCTGGGTGCGGCCCAGCAGTTGCAGCGTGATGCCGATGACCGCGCCGCAAATGCTCGACAGCAGCACGATGGGCAACAGCGCCGCCAGGCCGAACCAGGCGCCGAGCGCGGCGAGCAGCTTGAAATCGCCAAATCCCATGCCTTCCTTGCCGGTGAGCATCCTGAACCCCTGGTACACCGTCCACAGCGCGGCGTAGCCGACGACCGCGCCCCAGACCGCGCCGGAAAGCTCCGCAGGGTGCAGCGCGGCGTGCCAGATCAGACCGAGCCACAGCAGCGGCAGCGTGATGCTGTCGGGCAACAACGTGGTGTCGAAATCGATCAGCGCCAGGACGATGAGCGCCCACAGCAGCAGCAGGTACGCCGCGGCATCCCAGTTCACCCCCCAGCGCCACACGACCGCCGCGCTCAGCAGCGCGGTGGCGAGTTCGACCAGTGGATAGCGCGGCGAAATCGACACGCCGCAGGCCGAACAGCGCCCACGCAGCAGGACGTAGCTCAGCACCGGGATGTTCTCCCACCAGGCGATGCGGTGGCCGCAGGCCGGGCAGCGCGAGCCTGGGGCGATGAGATCGAAGCGCTCGGTCTGCGCCGCTGGCGCGTCGGGGTGGAGCGTGGCGTGGGCCTCGGCCTGCCATTGCCGCTCCAGCATCAACGGCAGGCGGTAGACGACGACGTTGAGGAAACTGCCGATCACCAGGCCGAGCAGCCCGGCGGCGGCCAGCCACAATGGCAGCGGCACGGCGCTGAGCGCGGGCATCAGCCGACGACCTTGCCGAGGTTGAAAATCGGCAGGTACATCGCCACCACCAGTCCGCCGATGAGCACGCCGAGGAACACGATGATCATCGGTTCGAGCAGCGCCGAGAGGTTTTTCACCAGTTCATCGACTTCGGCTTCGTAAATGTCCGCGGCCTTGCTCAGCATCGAGTCGAGCGAGCCCGACTCTTCGCCGATTTGCGTGAGCTGGATGACCAGCGGCGGGAATACGCCCTGCGTCTGCATCGATGTCGTCAGGCTGGTCCCGGTGGCGACGTCCTGCTGGATTTTTTCCGTGGCGCGCAGGTAGACGATGTTGCCTGCCGCCCCGCCCACGGCGTCCAGCGCTTCCACCAGCGGCACGCCGGCGCCGAACATGGTCGCCAGGGTGCGTGTCCAGCGTGCTAGCGCGCCCAGCCGCACCAGCTTGCCAAACACCGGCAGGCGCAGCAGCAGCCGGTCCATGGCTTCCTGCATCTTGACCGATTTTTTCCACGACTGAAAGAAAAAATACCCGCCGAGGAAAATGCTGCCGAACAGGATGTACCAGTAGTGGACGAAAAAGTTGGACATCGCCACCACCATCAGCGTCGGCGCCGGCAGGCTGGCGCCGAACTGCGAAAACACCTGGGTGAACACCGGCACGACGAACAGCATGATGATGGACACGACGATGAAGGCCACCACCAGCACGGCCACCGGGTAGGTCAGCGCACTCTTGATCTTGCTGCGGATCGCCAGCGACTTTTCCTGGTACGTGGCCAGACGGTCGAGCACGAGTTCGAGCATACCGGCGGTTTCCCCGGCTTCCACCAGGTTGCAGTACAGCGCGTCGAAGTATTTGGGATGCTTGCGAAATGCGTTGGACAGGCTGGTGCCGGTTTCCACGTCGCTGCGGATGTCCATGATCAGCCGCGCCATGTTCGGGTTGGGATGGCCGCGACCGACGATGTCGAACGACTGCAGCAGCGGCACCCCGGCCTTGATCATCGTCGCCATCTGCCGGGTGAAGGTGGAAATGTCTTTGGCCTTGATCGCCCGGCCGCCGCTGAGCCGGCGTTTTTTCACCTTGGTGACCAGGATGCCCTGGCGGCGCAGCGAAGCCGAGACGATGGCCTCACTGCCTGCGCGCAGTTCACCGCGCTGCAGCTTGCCCTGCCGGTCCTTTCCTTCCCATTCGAACAACGCTTCTTTGGCGCTGGCGGTGCGTGCCGCTGCTGTAGCCATGATGCTCTACCCCCGTTTATTCGTTGGTCACGGCGATGATTTCTTCCAGGGAGGTGATGCCCTGTTTCACCTTCAGCAGCCCGGCCTCGCGCAGCGTGCGCACGCCTTCCCTGCGTGCCTGCTCGGCGATGTCCAGTGCCGTGCCGTGGTTGAGAATGATGCGCTGGATTTCGTCGGAAATCGGCATGACCTGGTAGATGCCGACCCGGCCTTTGTACCCGGTGCCGCCGCAGGCGTTGCACTTGCCGGCTTTGTAGGGTTTCCAGCTGCCGTCGAGGTCTTCTTCGCGGAACCCGGCTTCCAGCAAGGTGTCGGCGGGCAGATCGACCGGCGTCTTGCACTGCGTGCACAACTTGCGCGCCAGCCGCTGCGCGGTGATGAGGATGACGCTGGAGGCGATGTTGAACGCCGGCACGCCCATGTTGAGCAGCCGCGTCAGGGTCGTCGGCGCGTCGTTGGTGTGCACCGTCGATAGCACGAGGTGGCCGGTTTGCGCCGCCTTGACCGCGATGTCGGCGGTTTCCAGGTCGCGCACCTCACCGACCATGATGATGTCCGGGTCCTGCCGCAAAAAGGCGCGCAGCGCGTTGGCGAACGTCAGCCCGGCCTTTTCGTTGACGTTGACCTGGTTGACGCCGGGTAGGTTGATTTCCGCCGGGTCTTCGGCGGTGGAGATGTTCACCCCGGGCTGGTTGAGAATGTTCAGACAGGTGTAGAGCGACACGGTTTTCCCGCTGCCCGTCGGCCCGGTGACCAGAATCATGCCGTAGGGGCGGTGGATGGCGGTGAGCAGCTTGGCCTTGTCGTCGGGTTCGTACCCCAGTGCGTCGATGCCGAGCTTGGCCGCCGACGAGTCCAGAATCCGCATGACGATTTTTTCGCCGTACAGCGTGGGCAGCGTGCTGACACGGAAATCGATCGACTTTTCCGGGCTGATGCGCAGCTTCATCCGCCCGTCCTGTGGCACACGGCGCTCGGCGATGTCGAGCTTGGAAATCACCTTGATGCGCGAGGCCAGCTTTTCCTTGATCGACACCGGCGGCTGGGCAATTTCGCGCAGCTCGCCGTCGATGCGGAAGCGGATGCGGTAAAAATGCTCGAACGGTTCGAAATGCAGGTCAGAGGCGCGCATATTGATCGCGTCGATGAGCATTTTCTGCAGGAACCGCACCACCGGCGCGTCGTCGACCTCGCTGGCGAGGTCCTTGGCTTCCGTCGGCTCGCTGCCTTCGCCGAGGTCTCCGAGGTCGAAGTCTTCACCGACCAGCGCCGCGATCTGGCTGTTGGCCGACTGGCCGGCCTGGTCGATGATGCGCACCAGCTTGTCGTACTCGACGACGACCAGCTCGATCTGCGCCTGCGACTGGAACTTGATTTTGTCTTCGGCCTCGTGGTCGGCCGGGTCTGCCGTGGCCACCACCAGGCGGTTGCCGCGCTTGAGCAGCGGCAGCACCTTGTACCCCTGGATGATTTTGGCGTCGATCGCCCCGGTGGCCAGCCGTGTGGGGTCATAGGCGTCGAGGTCGAGCAGCGGCAGCGAGAACGTCTTGCTCACCCAGTGAGCCAGGTCGGCGGCGTTCATCGACCCGCTGCCGAGCAGGGTGGCGATGAAGCTGGTGCGCGTTTCCAGAGCGCGCTGGTGGATCTGTTCCACCAGGGTGCGCGGGAGCAATTCGGCCTGAACCAAGGCATGCGCCAGACCTGGCAAAGCCTTCGACGGAGTGGAGGCAGACGCGGCGAGCGAAGTGGCGGACATGATGCAGCAAGATTTGAGCAGACAATGATGCGTGCTCCGACCGCTGTTTGTAAATCCTCGCATCCGATCGGCGCGGCGATGTGCTGTGAAAAATCCACAGTCCCACCGGGCGTAACGCGTGGAAATACCGCCCCGTCCGCCTGCGGGGCATGCCGCTGCAGGGCGGCTTTAGGCCGGATCCGGTGCCGGTCCGGCCCGCTTGGCCGCGTCGATCACCCGCCGGGCGGCCAGCTCGGTGTCTGCGGAACGCTGCAGCGGCGCCAGGCACAGCCCGGCGACGGCGTAGCGCGCGTTTTCGTACACCTCGGCGGCCGCCGGAAACGCGCGCAACAGGGCGTCGAGCTGCGCATCGGGGGTGGCAAGCGCCAACGCTTCGCCCAGCCGCTGGGCGACCAGCCGATACTGGTCGGCGCTGGCGTGCAGCGGGCCGCTGTCCAGCCGCTGCAGCAGCCGCGCCAGGGCGAACAGCGTCGGCCGGTCTGGGGCCTGAGCGCCGGGCGCAGCCGTCGGAGCCTGAGTCGAGTGCATGATCATCCAACCTGCAAACCAAACGTGATGGCAGGTAAATGGATTCACTCGCGTGAATATCAAGCCGGCCCGGATGGGCAAACGGGGTCGCCGGTGTTGGCCGCCAGCGCGGTCTGTTTGCGCGGCAAGCGCGCAGACGAAACAAAACCAAAACGGCCACCCTGCGGTGGCCGTTGCGGCAAACATTCTGGTCGGGGTGAGAGGATTCGAACCTCCGGCCTCTACGTCCCGAACGTAGCGCTCTACCAGGCTAAGCTACACCCCGACGGTTACTGCACTGCTCCACCGCCCGCGCGTGCCTTCACGCCGTGCGGCTCAAAGAGTAAGCACATAAGTCTAGCAGAGCTTGACGCGCAGGGCTAGGCTCAAGGTGTTGCAATGTGGTCTGGGCGACCTCGATCTCGGCCCGAGCCGCGTCTGTCACGGCCTGCATCGCACCGCATTGCTGCACGATCGTCAGGATGTCGTCCAGTGCGGACACATCGCCGCTGCGGATGGCGTCGGCGATGCGGGCGCGTTGCGTCGCGCTGCTGCGCTGCATGGCGATGATCAACGGCAGCGTGGGTTTGCCCTCGCGCAAATCGTCGCCGATGTTCTTGCCCAGTTCGTCCGCATGTCCGCTGTAGTCGAGCAGGTCGTCGATGAGCTGGAACGCGGTGCCGAAACTGCGACCGGCCAGCGCCATGCGTTCCTGCACGGTGTCGTCGGCGTCGGCGAGCACGGCGCCGATGCGCGCGGCGGCCTCGAACAGTTTGGCGGTCTTGAAGCGGATGACTTGCATGTAGCGCGCTTCGTCCACGTCCGGATCGTGCATATTGAGCAGTTGCAGCACTTCGCCTTCGGCGATCACGTTGGTGGCGTCGGCCAGGATGTGCAAAATGCGCATGCTCTGCACCGACACCATCATCTGGAACGCGCGGGTGTAGAGAAAATCGCCGACGAGCACGCTGGCCGAATTGCCGAACAGGGCGTTGGAGGTTTCACGCCCGCGGCGCATCGACGATTCATCGACCACGTCGTCGTGCAGCAGGGTGGCGGTGTGGATGAGTTCGACCACCGCGGCCATGACGTGCTGCTGCGGGCCGCGGAAGCCCAGCGCCTGGGCCACGAGCAGCAGCAGCGCCGGGCGCAGCCGCTTGCCCCCGCCGGCGACGATGTAGCCGCCGATGGTGTTGATCAACGCCACTTCCGACGCCAGATGGGTTTGGATGACTTGGTCCACCGCCGCCATGTCTTGGGCGATGGGGGCAAAAACGGTGTGGATCGACGGTGCTGTCGCCATGGAAGGGGCTTGCGCGATGGGAGCAGGCATGGAAGGCCAGGAATGCCGGAAGAGGGGGTTGCGGGTGGATGACGTCTGCTGGCATTCTAAGAATGCGCCATGGCTGCAGGCGCACCAGCGCGGCGCGGCATGGCAAACTGGCGACAGTCTGGTGCATCTGGCGGCAAACAGCCTGCCGCGTGCTAGAATAAAAGACTTTTTGCGGGGCGGGTTGCTTTGTCGCTTGAGCAGGACGAGAGCGGCACGATCGTCCCTTTTGCGCTGCGCTGCTGCCCGTTGTGGTGGCGGCGATTTCTATGAGGTGAACTGATGTATGCGGTCATAAAAACCGGTGGCAAGCAGTATCGCGTTGCCGCTGGCGAAAAAATCAAGGTAGAACAGATACCGGCAGACGTTGGTCAGGACATCGTGCTCGACGAAGTGCTCGCCGTGGTCAACGGCGATGACGCCAGGTTCGGCACCCCCCTGGTCGACGGCGCAAAGGTGACGGCCAAGGTGCTGGCGCACGGGCGGCACGACAAGGTGCGCATTTTCAAAATGCGCCGCCGCAAGCACTACCAGAAGCATCAGGGGCATCGGCAAAACTACACCGAGCTCCAGATCGAAGCGATTTCGGCCTGAGGAGTTTCAGACATGGCACAGAAAAAAGGCGGCGGCTCCACGCGCAACGGCCGCGACTCGGAAGCCAAACGGCTTGGCGTGAAGGTGTACGGCGGCCAGGGCATTTCTGCCGGGGGCATCATCGTGCGTCAGCGCGGCACCAAATTCCACCCTGGCCCGAACGTGGGCATGGGCAAGGATCACACGCTGTTTGCGCTGGTCGATGGCCGCGTCGAGTTCGAGGTCAAGGGCGCATTCAACCGGCAGACGGTGTCGGTCGTTGCCCATCCGGCCACGGCGAACTGATCGGACGAACGCAGGCGGCGGGCGTGCAGCGCCGCCGCGCGGGGCGCCGTGCCCCGTCAACGCCCCGGCGTGGGGAAGGCAGGTCGGCTCAAGTCCTGCATTTCCTGCCGGGGTTTTGCGTTTTTCAGCGAAACGGAAACAGCCGTGAAATTTGTCGATGAAGTCGTGATCGAGGTGCACGCCGGCAACGGCGGCAACGGCTGTGTGTCGTTTCGCCGGGAAAAATTCATTCCCTTCGGCGGCCCCAACGGCGGCGACGGTGGCCGTGGCGGCCATGTCATCGCGCGGGCGGACGCCAACCTGAACACCCTGGTCGATTTCCGCTTTTCCAAGGTGCACCGTGCGCGCAACGGCGAGCACGGACGCGGCTCGGATCAATACGGCGCGGGTGGGCAGGACAAGGTGTTACGCATGCCCGTGGGCACACTGATCTATGACGCGCAAACCGGTGAGTTGATTGCCGATCTGGTACGCGACGGTCAGGAGGTGATCCTTGCCCACGGCGGCCGCGGCGGGCTGGGCAACCTGCACTTCAAATCCAGCGTGAACCGCGCGCCGCGCGAATCGACTCGCGGCGAGGAGGGCGAGCATCGCACCCTGCGGCTGGAGCTCAAGGTGCTGGCCGACGTCGGCCTGCTGGGCATGCCCAACGCCGGCAAGAGCACGCTGATTTCCGCCGTGTCCAATGCGCGGCCGAAAATCGCCGACTACCCTTTCACCACGCTGTACCCCAATCTCGGCGTGGTGCGCCTTGGTCCGGGGCGCAGCTTTGTCATCGCCGACATTCCCGGGCTGATCGAAGGCGCGGCAGAGGGCCAGGGGCTGGGGCACCAGTTTTTGCGCCACCTGCAGCGCACCCGGCTGCTGCTGCACATCGTCGACATGGCGCCGATGGTCGACGGGGCCGATCCGGTCAAGGATGTGCGTGCCATCGTTGCCGAGCTGAAAAAATACGACCCGGCGCTGGCGGCCAAGCCGCGTTGGCTGGTGCTCAACAAGCTGGATCTGCTGCCCGCAGAGCAACGCGACGCCGCGGTCAAATCGCTGCTGCGGCGCCTGCGCTACAGCGGCCCGGTGTTTCCCATTTCGGCGCTGGCGCGCGAAGGGCTGGAGCCGCTGCTGCACGCCATTGCCGAGCATCTGGGGCAGAACCAGCCCGTGCCGAGCGTCGAACCCGACCCCCGCTTCCGAGATGAACACAGTGTCTGAATCCCCCGCAGCGGCATCCGTCGTGCAGCAGGCGCGGCGGCTGATCATCAAAGCCGGCTCCAGCCTGGTGACCAACGAGGGCCGCGGTGTCGATCACCATGCCGTTGCCCGCTGGGCGCAGCAGATCGCCGAACTGCGCGCCGCGGGCAAAGACGTGATTCTCGTTTCCAGCGGGGCCATCGCCGAGGGGATGCGCCGTCTGGGCTGGGCGCAACGACCGCGCGAAATGCACCAGTTGCAGGCCGCGGCTGCGGTCGGGCAGATGGGGCTGGCGCAGGCTTACGAAACGGCGTTTCGCGCCCGCGGCCTGGTGGTGGCGCAAGTGCTGCTGACCCACGCCGATCTGGCCGACCGCCAGCGCTATCTCAACGCGCGCACCACCCTGCTGACCCTGCTGGAGCAGGGCGTGGTGCCGGTGATCAACGAAAACGACACCGTCGTCACCGATGAGATCAAGTTCGGCGACAACGACACCCTGGGCGCGCTGGTGACCAATCTGGTCGAAGGCGATGTGCTCATCATCCTCACCGACCAGGCCGGGCTGTACAGCGCCGATCCGCGCAAACAGGCCGACGCCCGCCTGATCGCCCAGGCGCAGGCCGAGGATCCGGCGCTCCTGGCCATGGCCGGCGGCGCCGGCAGCGGCATCGGCACCGGCGGCATGGCGACCAAAGTCACCGCGGCACGGCGGGCGGCGCGCAGCGGGGCGCATACCGTCATCGCCAGCGGTCGCGAGCCGGACGTGTTGCTGCGGCTGGCGCGGGGCGAGCGCATCGGCACACAGCTGCTCGCCGGGCATGCCAAACTCGCCGCGCGCAAGCAGTGGATGGCCGATCACCTGCAGTTGCGCGGCTGGGTGAAGGTGGACGACGGCGCCGCGCAGCGGCTGCGCGGCCAGGGGGCGAGCCTGCTGCCCGTGGGTGTGGTCGAGGTGCACGGTGATTTCGAGCGCGGCGACGTCATTGCCGTGCGCGATGCCAATGGGCAGGAGGTGGCGCGCGGGCTGAGCAACTACGCGGCGTCGCAGGCACGGCGCATCATGCGTCATGCATCGAGCGACATCGAGGCCATTCTGGGGTTCTGCGAGGAACCCGAACTGATCCACCGCGACAATATGGTGCTGGCCTGACGCCGGCGCGCGCCGCGGTTGGCCGCAATTCAGTAGGGAATCGCGCGCAGCCCCTGACGGATGCGCTGCGCCATGTCGGCCGCCGTGCCGTTGACGGCGCCGTCCTTGCAAAAATCGTCGTCGTACAGCGTGGAATGCACCCGCGCTGCACCGCCTTGCGGAATGCGCTGCCAGCCGGCGTCGTTCACCCGCGTCCAGCGTTGGTCGGCGTCGTTCCAGATGGCATACAGCGTCCACTGCCGGCGCGCGCAGTCGATGCCTTCGTAGCTGACGTTGCGCGGCCCTCCCGGCGTCTGCGCCACCAGGGTATAGCGCACGACCTGCCCAGGGTGCAGCGAAATCGACGCCCGGTCGACAAAAAACTGCAGCGTGCCGCCGGCGGTGATGTGCACATGCAGCAGATCCTGCGGCGCGCCGGGCAGGACGACGGCAGGCTGGGACTGCGCCGACGGGCCGGTGGTGAACACGCCACTGTCGACGCCACCATCGTCGGCGGCGTCGGCCCTCGCCGGCCATGTCGCGCCCAGCGCGAGCAGCAGGGCGGCCAGCGTGGCGATGGACCCGGAGCGCAGACGCCTCATGCCGGGTCTGCCGCAGCCAGCGTGGGGGCTGGCGTGTCGTCGGTGTGTGCTGGCGGCGCCGACCCCTGATGCTCGTGACGGTGGCGCAGATTGCCGCGCAAAAACCGCGTGCGCGGCTCGGGGTGCGGCAGAAAATGCGACAGCTCGGTCAGCGCGAGTTGGTAGACCTCGCGTTTGAATTCGATCACGCTGTCCAGCGGTACCCAGTATTCGTTCCAGCGCCAGGCGTCGAATTCCGGGTGGGTGGTGGCGCGCAGGCAGACGTCGCAGTCGCGGCCGGTCAGGCGCAGAAGGTACCAGATCTGCTTTTGGCCCTTGTAGATGCCACGGCTGTCACGCCGCACGTAATGCGCAGGTACGTCATAGCGCAGCCAGTGCCGCGTGCGCGCAATGATGCGCACATGGCAGGGTTCCAGGCCGATTTCCTCGTGCAATTCGCGGTACATCGCCTGCTCTGGCGTTTCGCCGGGATTGATCCCGCCCTGCGGAAACTGCCAGGAATGCGCGCGCACGCGCTTGCCCCAGAACACCTGGTTTTTGGCGTTGAGCAAAATGATGCCCACGTTGGGACGGTAGCCTTCACGATCCAACATCGCCTGGTCCTCGATCTTTTAGAATTCTGTTGCCGATTATAGGCAGCGCTGCCCCCTGCCGCAGGGTGGGGCAACTCCTTTCCACCACCGGTGCCTCTCCGCCTGCGATTGCGGCGGCGTTCGTGCCGCTTTTTCGCCGGCGACGGGCCGCTTTGCATGAAAATCTCCCAATTTTTTCTTTCCACCCAAAAAGAAGACCCGGCCGACGCCGAGGTGCGCAGCCAGGCGCTGATGCTGCGCGCCGGCATGATCAAAAAACTCGCCGCCGGGCTGTACACCTACATGCCGCTGGGGCTGCGCTCGATCCGCAAGGTCGAGGCCATCGTGCGCGAGGAAATGAACCGCGCCGGCGCGATCGAGCTGCTGATGCCGCTAATCCAGCCGGCCGAGCTGTGGCAGGAAACCGGGCGCTGGGACAAGTTCGGCCCCGAGCTGCTGCGCATCAAGGACCGGCACGACCGCGACTTCGTCGTGCAGCCGACGTCCGAGGAAGTCATCACCGACATCGCCCGCAGCGAAATCAACAGCTGGCGGCAACTGCCGGTCAACTTCTATCACATCCAGACCAAGTTCCGCGACGAGCGCCGGCCGCGCTTTGGCGTGATGCGCGCGCGCGAGTTCACGATGAAGGATGCCTATTCCTTCGACCGCGATTTCGAAGGGGCGCAGCGCAGCTATCAAACGATGTTTGCAGCGTACCAGCGCATTTTTCAGCGCTTCGGCTTCGAGTTTCGCGCGGTCGCGGCCGACTCGGGGGCGATCGGCGGGTCGCTCAGCCACGAGTTCCACGTCATCGCCGACACCGGCGAAGATCAAATCGTCTACTGCCCGCAGTCGGACTACGCGGCGAACATCGAAAAGGCCGAGGCGCTGGCGCTGATCGCGCAGCGTGCCGCGCCGACCGAACCGCTGCAGAAAACGCCCACGCCCGGGGCGGCCAAATGCGAGGACGTCGCGCGGCTGCTCGGCCTGCCGCTGCAGCGCACGGTCAAGTCGGTGGTGCTGGCCG
>Ga0067045_1028157_pt1 | contig 41246 bp, 40 predicted proteins | sample TerdegcTABiofilm_FD_59184 | JGI IMG/M metagenome (GOLD analysis project Ga0067045, IMG submission 59184) | Combined Assembly of (Gp0054472, Gp0054536) Wastewater bioreactor microbial communities from Singapore -Terephthalate degrading... | reverse complement strand
AGCCGAAGACCTCGGTGTAGTTTTTGTCAAAGAGGTTGTTGGCCCGGGCCATGAGTTGCAGGCGTTTCACATATCCCCAATTGTTGGCCACTGTATAATATCCCGCCAGATTGGCGATGAAATAGCCGCCGTTGCAGAGCCTCTGGGTACCGGTGGCATAATAACCCAGATCGGCCCGCGGCCCCACATAGAGGCCGTTGAGGTTCACCTCCCAGGTCTTGGCCGCATAATTCAGGTCAAAACTCCAGGTCTGGCGAGGGCGGCGCAGCAGGTTCTGGCCGGGGATGACCGCCAGGCTGACCAGACGGCCGGCATCCAGGACCCGCAGGTCGGTCAGGTAGGTATACCCGCTGCGGACCGTGAAGCCGGGCAGAGCCTGGGGCCGCAGAGTCAGGGCGAACTCGAAGCCCTTGGTGGCGGCCTTGGCGATATTGAAGAAGCTGGGATAAATGTACTGGATCAGATCGGTGAAATTGTTTTCAAAATAGGTCAGGCTGGCCTGCAGTTGGTCCTGGTACCACTGATCCACCCCCACTTCCCAACTGACGTTCTGCTCCGGTTTCAGGGCCGGGTTGCCCAGGGCAAAGGGGTTCAGGGAGTTGGTCTGATAAAAGGAGGGCGCCTTGATGGCCCGGCCGCCGGCGGCCCGCAGGGTGGTGTCGGTCTCCGGAAAGCGCAGGGCCGCCGAGGCCCGGGGCGAGAACTCTACTTTATCGAAGGAACTGTTGTCCTCGAAACGGCCGCCCACGGTCAGGAAGAAGCGATTGTAAAAGGCCAGCTGTTCCTGGAGGTAATAGGAGACGCTGCCCCGGCTGGCCTTGATAAAATCATCGGTGTAGCGCCAAGCCACCCAATCCCAACTGTGGGCCCAGCCCTTCCAACGCTCGTTGCGCAGCTCCAGTCCCAGGGTGGTGGTGGAACCCAGGCGCTCCGCGCGGCCCAAGATGAAGTTGCTCCGATAATTCAGACTGTATTGGTCTTCCAGGTCCCGGGTGTAGTAGTCATAATCCTGCCACAATACTTGCTGCGGATTGGCTTTATTATTGTAGCGGCTGTTGAGATTCAGGTAGCCCAGGGAGAGCTCCTGCTGCCACCACTCCCAAGGCTGATAATTAGCCGTCAGACCCAGGAGGAGATTGTTATTGGTATTGTTCTGATCCGGGTCCAGGCCGACGCCTCCAAAGACCTTGCTGTCGAGGCGATCACCGCCCCCCGAGGTGGGGAAACCGGAGTATTGATCAATAAAGAGGGTGGTGAAGGTAAAGGTTACCTTCTCCAGGGGGCTGAAATCCAGCCGGGAGTTGAGGACATTGGCAGTCTGGCGGTTGTTCACGGGCAGGATGCCGTAGTCATAATAATTGCCGTAACCCACTGACCAGGCGAATTGCCGCCAGGCGCCCTGGAAATTGAGGCGCTGCTCGCTGATCAGATTGCGGTTACTGTGCCCTTCGGCATGGGCCCCCCAGTTACTGGTCAAGGTCAGACTGGGCCGGCCCTCGCCCTGGCGGGAGATGATGTTCACCACGCCGGTCATGGCGTCGCTGCCGTAGAGGGAGCTCATGGGCCCCTTCACCACCTCGACGCGTTCCACGTTGTCGGTGGTCAGTTTGCTGAAATCAAAGCCGCCGCCCACGTCGTTGAGACGGAAGCCGTTGAGGAGCACCTGGGTCATATTGTTGTTGCCGCCCCGGAGAAAGAGGGAGGCGGTGCCGCCGGTCGCACCCGTCTGACTGATGACCACCCCCGGGACTTCCCGGAGGACCTCTTCCACCCGCACGGCTTGGCGGGCTTCGATATCCTGCAAGTTTATCGTGGAGACCGAGACGCTGGTCTGACGCTGCCCCACCTCGGTGCCCGTGGGGGTAACCACGATCTGATCCAGCCGGGCCACCTCTTCGCCGGGCTGGAGTTGGGCCAGAACCAGCTCATCGTCGGCGGTAATGGGCGCGGCCAGGCCACCGGAACTGGCCAGGGCGGCCAATCCCAGGACCAGGAAGATTGTTCCCAAAACTTTCATTTCTCCCCCCATGAAACTGAAGATTATCGTTCTGCTCCTTTGTCTGTCAAAGGGGCCTGGCCCGGCCACGGCCCCCCCAAGGCTGCTCCTACACCCGTATCTTCCTTATCCCTCTTCCCTGCCCTGATCACCCCCACAGGCGCACCGGCGGGTAGATGGGCCGGAGGTCATCTCCCCCCAATTGGGCCACCAGGAGGCTGACCTTGCCCATCCCTTTGGTCAAGAGATAATGCCAGGCATCGTCCACGGAGAAAAAACCCTGGTTGCCGGCCACCACCGTGATCATTTGAGGCGTCAGGCCGATCTCCCGGCATTTGGACGACAGGTCAAAGGCTTCGGGCAATTCCTGACCACCCACCAGATAAACGATCAATCCCTCTTGCATGTTCCACCTCCTGCAGGTAACGACATGGTTTGGCAGCTCCAAGCCGCCGGAAAGGGTCCAACAGGGCTCGTTCGGTGGTCAGGAGAACAAGCCACGGGGCCAAAAAAAATCCCTGAGTCCAGAATGGACCCAAGGATTGCACCCAGTTTCGCTTGTTCCTCGGGGGGCCGGGGGAGCTTTACCATCCCTCCCGCGGCCAGGCCTGACCCAATCCGACGTTGGGCCCCGGCGCAGCAGCTCCAGGCAGGTCTTCTGACTTCCGGATCAGCCTACTCCCTGCACCTTCCCGCGGCCTGAACGGCACACAGTGGCATCCGCAGGTTTCGTCCCCGGTTACAGCGGCGGGACCGCGCCGGAATCGCACCGGCTTCCCTATTAAACCCCGAAGGGTGCCTGGAACTTTTATCTCTTTATAGAATGAGCCCTCCCTGCTGTCAAGGGAAAAATGTCCTATGGGCCAGGCGGGGTCTAATCGGGGGCCGGGAGCTCTTCTCCGACCGGAAGGACCGCCGGACAGATGGTTTTCAGGACCTCGGGCAGCCGGCCGGCCACCGCCATTTCCACCAGATGGGGCAGGGGTTCCCGGCTGACGCCGACGATCTCCAGGCGTTCCTGGGTCAGAGGCAACAGGATCTTGTGGGCCGGCGAGGCGCCGATGGCCGCGGCAATCTGCGGGGTCACCTCCCCCAGCATGGCGTTGGCCAGGACAATGGAGATAGTGCCGATGATGACATCGGCGGTGGGGGCAGTAACAATGATGGCGTTTTCGCCGCTGGCCCCCTGGTTGGCCCGGGCCTTGAGCATCTGGGCCGTGGCCAGGACGTTGATGCCCAGGGCGATGACCTCGATCTCCTCCTGATACAATTCTTTGAGACGTTTGATAATTACCGAGCCGATGCCGCCGCCCAAACCATCGATGACGCAGACGCGCGGTTTCTTAGTCTTCATGGTCACCCAAAAGGGCAAGACGGGTTTTACCGCCTGAGAGTTGTTGAGTATCCATCTGTTTCCTCGCCGCAGGAAGAATACCTTCTGCCAATGTCGGGCCGACATTACCGGCCAGGGAGAAAGCCCACCGGTGGCCGTCCAAAAAGTCTAACCTTGGGAACAGGAGGGGAGTTGATCCCAAATGGGTGCGCCCGCAGGGGGAAACATCGGGGAAAAACGGGCAATGGACAGCCACCGGTGGGCAACCAGGGCCAAGGCCGCCGCCAGGCTGCGGTCGGGCCAAAAAAAAACCACGAACACCCATCCGGAAAGATCGGCCTTCGTGGCTGACTCAAGAATATTATGGCTTATCTAAATTATCGGGCTTCAGCGCCGAAAATCGCCCACTAATTTAATATAACCCCTGTGACTTGTCAAGCGGTTTCTCAAGCCCCGCCCCTGCGGCCCGCCGCCAGAGGTTCTCTTTACCGAGAAAATACAGTAGGCAGAGGGCAGAGGGCAGTTGGTGGCGCAGGCTTTCCAGCCTGCGCTATCCCTTACCTGTGGCCAGCATCAATTTTCATGGTTCGCCTGGGAGTTATCTGTCCCATGGCAATTACTCAGGAGCCGCTCTGGAACCCTTGGCCCCACAAGATCAAGCATGCCGGTACTATCGGCTTCCCCGCCGGTGCCTCCCTAATTCGTGCCGGGATGATTTAGAAAAGTTTGGTCTTCGGATAATCCCGGTCTGGACCGGGTTATGGAGAGGCGGGGCCGAGGCCGGCGAATTGCTGGATAATCCGGGTTGAGCCTTTGGTGAGAGCATATCATGGCTGCCGGGCCGTTGCTATCTTCCCGCCTCAGGTCACATCGGGCTTTGACCTTGACAATAACCCTCCGAATATATTTAAATGAAGGCAGAATTACCGGTAAGGGGCTTCTGCCATGTTCAAGAAAGTTCTGGTGGCCAATCGCGGTGAGATAGCCATCCGCATCATTCGAGCCTGTAAAGAGTTGGGCTTAAAGACGGTGAGCATCTACACGGAGCAGGATGCCAACGCCTTGCACATCACCAAGGCCGATGAAGCGATTCTGGTGAAACCGGGCCCCATCGCCGGCTATTTGGATTATGAGCAGATCCTCCGGGTGGCCCGTTGGGCCGGAGCCGATGCCATCCATCCCGGGTACGGCTTTATCTCGGAGAACTGGCGTTTCGCCCATGCCTGTGAGGAGGGGGGGATTGCCTTCATCGGGCCTTCGGCTCAAGCCATCCGGGCCATGGGCAACAAGATCCGGGCCCGGGAGGTGATGGCCGAGGCCGGGGTGCCTTTAGTACCCGGCTCTCCGGCGCTCCAGGACGAGAAGGAGGCTTTGGACTGGGCGGCCCAGATCGGCTATCCGGTGATGATCAAGGCCAAGGCCGGCGGCGGCGGCAAGGGGATGCGTCTGGTCCACAATGACGACCAACTCTGCCAGGGCTTGGCCATCGCCCGGGCCGAGGCCAAGAAAGCCTTCGGGGACGAGGCGGTCTATCTGGAGAAGTTTATTGTTCATCCCAAGCATATCGAGATGCAGATCATGGCCGACCGGTATGGTCGGGTCATCCACCTGGGGGAACGGGACTGTTCCATTCAACGTCGCCACCAGAAGCTCATCGAGATTGCCCCGTCACTGGTCCTGACTCCGGAAAAACGCCAGGCCATGGGAGAGATCGCCTGCAAGGCTGCCCAACAGATTGATTATCACACCGTGGGCACGGTGGAATTTCTGGTGGATCGGGACTTGAACTTCTATTTTTTAGAGATGAATACCCGCATCCAGGTGGAGCACACCATCACCGAAATCATCACCGGCATTGATATCGTCCAGGAACAGATCCGCCTGGCTGCGGGAGAACCCCTGCGCTTCCGGCAGGAAGAGGTGAAATTCTGGGGCCATGCCATTCAATGCCGGATCAACGCCGAGGATCCCCGCAATAATTTTTTCCCGTCCCCGGGCCGGATCACCAAATACCAGTCTCCCGGGGGCATCGGCATCCGTATCGATGGCTGTGTCTTTGGGGGGTATGAGGTGCCGCCCTATTTTGACCCTTTGCTGACCAAACTCTGTGCCTGGGGACTGACCTGGGAAGAGGCCGTCAACCGCATGGCTCGGGCTCTGGACGAATATATTATCCGGGGGGTCAAGACCACGATCCCGTTGTATAAAAAGCTGCTGCAGGATCCCGAGTTCCGCTCCGGCCGGTATACCACCGAATATATGGAAAGGAAGATTACCGAGCTTACCTACGAAGACGTCAAGGAACCATACGATATCTTCTACCTGGCGGCCGCAACCCTCTTTTTTGAAATGAACTTTTTTTATAAGGATGGGCAAGAGTGAAGTTGCCATTTCGTGTCACGGATGCCAGTCTGCGAGACGGGTTGGAGGATTTTGTCCTGAAGCGGATGCATCCCGAAGAAGTGACCCGTCTCGGCACCTTATTGGACCGGGTAGGCTTTTATTCCATTGACTGTTGGGGCGGTTCGACATTTTATCATGCCCTCACCGGCCTAGCGGAGGATCCCTGGGAGCGGTTGAAAAGGCTGCGCCGGGCCATCCGCCACACCCCCTTGCAGATGGTGGTGCGGGGGCAGATGCTGGTGGGGTTCAAGCCTTATCAGAAAGAGTTGGTCCGGAAATTTCTGGCCAAGGCCGCCAATCTGGGAATGGACATCTTCCGGGTCTACGATCAGTTGAACGATCTGGCCAACATGCGGCCGGCCATTATCATGGCCAAGGAATTGCGCAAGGAAGTGGAAGCAACCGTGTTGTATTCCCGGAGTCCGTCGGTGACCATGGCCGATTACCTCCGTTTGGCCGAAGATCTCATCAACGTCGGCGCCGATACCATCTGTATCAATGATTCCCTGGGGACCATGACTCCCGAGCAGGTGGCCTCCCTGGTCACCACTTTTAAGTGGCATTTCCATCAATCCCTGCGCCTGCATCTCCATGATAGTCAGAGGCAGGCGGTGGAGGCCTATATGGTGGGGGTCAGGGTCGGGGCGGAACGGGTGGACACGGTCATGGGGCCGTTGGTCTGGTCGGACTGCCCGCCGGCGGCGGAGCAATTAGTGGCCAGCGTGGCGGGTACGGTTTTCGATCCCCAAATAAATCTTGCGGCCCTGGAGGCGGTGACGGAATATCTCCAGGACCTGAAGGCGGCCCACCGATATCAGGAGCCGGCCCCACGGAAGACCGAGGACACCTCCGTGGAAGGGTATCTGCCGGGCTTGCTCAAGGACTATCTTCGGGAGGAACTGCGCAGCCGTCAGGCTCGGGACCGCTTGCAGGCCGCTTTCAAAGAGGCCCATCGGGTTTGGCAGGATCTGGGTTTTCCACCTCTGAAAGGGAAGGTCCTGGAGATTGTCGGAGATCAGGCGCTGACAAATCTCTGGTCCGACCAGCGTTACGAAAAACTGACGGAGGATATGCAGGACCTGATCAGGGGGCGTTACGGCAGCTTGTATTCCATCGTGGATGAGACCCTGCGCCACCATGCCTTGATGCTGCGGGAAAAGGAGCGCAACCTCCCTTGGGAAGGGCGTCTGCGGCAGCCGCCGGGGATCACCCAGGAGGAGGATATCCTTACTTACTCCCTGTTTCCCGATGAAGCATTACATTTTTTCCAGCACCGGGACCGGAAGCAGGCAGCGGCGGCGGCTCCCAAACCGACGGCACCCAAACCACCGGCAGCCCCGATGACTCGTCTCGGCCAAAACATGCCCCGGGGATTAGGCCTGACCCTGAAAGGCGAGGAAGTGGGGGCCCGGTTGGAGGCCATCGGGCCGTTGCGGGGCAATAAGCAGACCCTCTTCATTACCATCGGTGACATGACCGAAGAGATCGAGGTAACTTTCCTTGACAGCGGCGATGCCCGCCCGGAATATCTGGTCACCTTCCACGGCGAAACCCATCGCCTGAAGATCCGCAAGGTCTTTCCCAAGGAGGAGGAATACACCCCCATCTTCCTGGAGGTAGACGATAAACTGGAAGAATTCCTCATCAAACACCTGCACATTGATTAACGCAATCAAGGGTTCCAGGGGCAAGAGGTTCCGGTCCAGGGTTCAGGAGGTTTGGCCTTATGCCCCTGTCTTTCCGTGCCGATTTTTTCTTCAGGGCCGGGGCTCGGCCCCGGTTCCTGCCTGGAGGGCACCATGTCCAGTCGCCCCCGTACATTGCCAGTAGGGTGGTATCCCGGCTCTGGCCGGGAATGCCAGAGAGCATTGGCTGCTTTTGTGGAGGGCGTCAAACCCTTGGCGCCGGGCACGGCTGTGTATGGCGGCGTCATGCCCCATGCCGGCTGGTATTTTTCCGGCCAACTGGCGGCCAGGGTTTTTTTCCTGGCGGCCCAGGTGCGGCAGCCGCAGGTGGTCTGTATCTTTGGTGGACATTTGGGGAGCAACTCGCCGCCCCTCCTGGTGGAGGAGACGGCTTGGGAAACCCCCTTGGGCGAAGTGCCTCTGGCTACCGAGATGTATGAACCCCTGCGGAAAAAGATTCCCTGTGCCCCCGAGTATCCGGGCGACAATACTATGGAGATTCAGCTCCCCATGGTCAAGTATTTTTTCCCCCAGGCCAAAGTTCTGGCCGTGCGGGCGCCCCATTCGCCCCGGGCCCTGGAGTTGGGCCGGGCTGTAGCTCAGACGGCCCAGGAACTGCAGCTGTCCCTGCTGGCCTTCGGCTCCGCAGACCTGACCCATTATGGTCCCAATTATGGTTGGGCTCCCCAGGGTCATGGCCCCCAGGCGGTCCAATGGGTTAAACAGGTAAACGACAAGATCTTCGTGGACCGGGCCCTGCAAATGGACGGCATGGGCGTCTTGCAGGCCGCGGCTCAGGATCAGAGCTCCTGCAGCGCCGGGGCGGTGGCTGCGGCCATCAGTGCAGCTCAGACCCAGGGGGCCGGCCGGGCCCTGCTGGTGGATTATTACACCAGCTATGATATCCGTCCTGACCACAGCTTTGTGGGTTATGCCGGTATCTTATTCGTGGGGAAATAGCCGCCTGATGAATACCGGTCGTCCCGGGCGGCAGCATCTTGGCGGCCGGTGGGAGCGGCTCCGCCGGCCGCCAGAGGCGTGGCCCCTTTAGGCCTTCTTATGGCAGGGCAACCTGGTCTACCCCTGTCGGGATGGTGGTATCAGTTATCCCCACAGACTGTCCTAACAGACCGTCCCCCCGGGTTCTCCTCCAGCGGCGAGGTGCGGGTTCTGGTCATTGACCCCGGCGGCGCCTTTCCTTTAGGGCACCCCACCACCCGTCTCTGTTTAGATCTGTTGGTCAAGGCCTTTGAGGTTCAACCGGCCGGGCGACTGCTGGAGATCGGCTGCGGCAGCGGCGTGCTCTCGTTGGCTGCAGCCCTGTTGGGAGTGCCCCAGGTTTTAGCGGTGGACATTGCTTGGCCAGCGGTGCAGGCCTCCCGGGAGAATGCCCGGCGTCTGGGTCTCCACCAAGCCGTCAGCCTGATCCAGGGTTCCAGTGACTGTCTAATGGGGGCCTTCGGGATGGTGGTGGCCAATCTGCCCATGGCAGTGCAACTGGCCAAGGCGACGGAGCTGGCGGCCCTGGCCGGCCCCGACGGCCGGCTGCTCCTGTCGGGCTTCCGGGAACCGGACGAAGCCACTCTGCTGCCTACCTATCGGCAGCAAGGCTGGGAACTCCAGGAGCGGGTGGTAAAATACTTCAGCCACCCGGAACTTCCCGCGACGGTGAACTTCAACTGGGTAGCCTGGCTCCTGCGGCACGCCCGACCTGGGGAGGAGGTGGCGGAGCCGCCGGTGGAGGTGTCCTCCTCGGGTGGCTGAGAAGCTTCCCGGCTCTGGGAAGCAGCCTCGCTGGCGCAACGGCATAAAATGCACGGAGAAACGACGCATGCCACAACTTTTGGTAGAAGTGACCCGGGGAGACCGGGTAGAGAGTGTGCATTACGGCCACATTGCGGTGGCGGCTGCCGATGGCGGGCTGGCAGCCGCCGTGGGGGATCCGGAGACCTGGGTCTGCCTCCGTTCCATGGCCAAGCCCATGCAAGTCTTGCCGCTGCTCACCAGTGGGGCGGCAGCGGCCTTCGGTTTTGGCAGTGAGGAGCTGGCCCTGTTTTCCGGGTCGTTGAATGGCCAGGATTTTCAAGTGGCGGTGGTGGAGCGGGTGCTGGCCCGCCTGGGTCTGACGCCCGGCCATCTGCAATGCGGGGTCCACGCCCCGTCGCACCGGCCCACGGCCCAGGGTTTGGCCAAGGCCGGCCAGGCCCCTGGCCCCGTTCACAACAACTGCGCCGGCAAGCACGCAGCCATGTTGGCCCTGTGTGTGCACCACCGCTGGCCGGTGGAGGATTACCTGCATACCAGCCATCCGGTACAGCAACTGATCCTGGCAACGGTGGCCCAGGTTACGGAGGTGCCGGTGGAGCAGATCACCGTGGCCATTGACGGCTGCGGCGCCCCGGTCTTTTATGTGCCGCTGCGGCGGATTGCCCAGGCCTATGCCAAGTTGGCGGCAGCTGCCCCAGGTCGGCTGGCAGCGGGCCCCCTGACGGATGCATTGGCTACGGTGGCCCGGGCCTGCCTGGCCCATCCCCGCCTCATTGCCGGCGACGGCCGGATCTGCACCGACATCATGCAGGCCCTGCCCGGACGGGTCATTGCCAAAACCGGGGCTGAGGGTGGCTACGCCCTGGCCTTGGTGGAGCAGGGCCTGGGAGTGGCCCTCAAAGTGGCCGATGGTCATCCCCGGGGATTAAACCCCGCAGTGGTGGAGTGTCTGGCCCAACTGGGGGTCCTGACTCCCGGAGGCGCCGCCGCCCTGGCCGGCTATCACCACCCGGAGATCAGAAACCATCGCAAAGAACGGGTGGGGCTGATCCGGCCGGTATTTCACCTCATAGAATCGGCTTGAACTTCGCCGCATAGGTGCTATAATGTCGTGGTGATGCTCAACCAGGCTGATACGGCTTGGGGAAGCTGGCAATGCCATCATCGGGGGGTAGTAGCGCAGGTATGAAGCAACTATGGGCGCCATGGCGCATGGAATATATCCTGGGGGAGGACAAACCGGCGGGCTGCATCTTCTGCCCCTGGCCGCAGGAGGATCTCCAGGCCCGGCTCATCCTGTTCAGCGGTCGGCTGACCCGGGTCATGATGAACAAGTTTCCTTATATTAATGGGCACCTGCTGGTGTCGCCGTTGCGCCACGTTCCGGGTTTGAGCGATCTGAGCCAGGAAGAGCTGTTGGACCTGATGTTGAAAGTGCGCCAATCCCTGGAAATCATGAAAAAAGTCATGAACCCCGACGGCTTTAACGTCGGCCTCAATCTGGGGGCGGTGGCCGGGGCCGGGGTCGAAGCCCACGTCCATTTCCATATTGTCCCGCGTTGGTTGGGAGATACCAATTTCGTCCCCGTCTTTGCCGACGTCCGGGTCATCCCGGAGCATTTCCAGGCGACGTATCAGAAACTTCTCCCTCATTTTCGTGAAATGGCGGACGGAGGCTAAACATGCGTTATCTCAAGATCGGACTGCCGGTGTTGGTGGTGCTGCTCATCTTGATCATGGTGCGGCAGAATCTGGAGGTTTTTAACCATCAAGTGGAATTCCGCCTCAATCTGTTGGCCTTCACCCTGCGGAGCGCACCCCATCGGCTCTGGGTCATCATGCTCTACACCCTGTTATTGGGGATCGTGGGCACCGGTCTCTACAGCCTGGTGGAAGTCATGAAATTAAGAAAAGCCAACCGCCAACTGCGCCATGACCTGGAGATGCTCAAGAGCGAAATGCACACCCTCCAGGGCGAGGTCCAGGAGCCGTCAGCGGCCGCCCCCACCTCCTCCCCCTCACAATCATAGCCGCCCCATTGCTGGTACAGGCTTTCCAGCCTGTGCCAGAATCATTTCGAAAAACCGCCTTTAAGGGGATAACTCCCAGCCTGCGTGTCCGGCCGACCTCTCGGTGCATATTAGAAATCTTTACCAAGAAAATAACGTGGTCAGTTGTCAGTTGTTAGAAAAAAACCAGTTTTTGGTTTCCGGTTTCCGGAAGAGCTTCTCTTTAAGGCTTTCTCTTAGTGGGGCGGGCCTCTGTGCCCGCCCAAGTTAGCCCAAGGCAGCGACCTGTGTTTTCATGGTTCGCGGGTGGCTTTTGTAACTCATGGTAATTACCAAGGAAATAAAGTTGTCAGAAAAATCGGTTTCTGGTTGCCGGGTTCCAGCTTCTGGAAGAGACTCTTTTCTAATGGGGCGGGCCTCCGTGCCCGCCCAAGGCAGCCAATGGCAGCGACTTTGATTTTCATGGTTCGCGGGTGAGCTATAACAGTATTGGCAATCAGCCAAGCAAAACCTTTGGTTGAGAAGGGATAATCTTAGGATTGTCCTCCTGAACGAGCTGGCGGCCGGCTTGGGGGCGGTCGTTATGACTCCAGGGCGATGGCCAACGCCGTGGTCACCTTGACCAGCTCATTGCTGTTTTTCCGGAGACGTTGGGAGAGGGATTGGGCCAGGCGCAGGAGGATTTTGACGCCGATCTTGGGGTAGGCCTCCAGGATCTGGAAAAAACGGTCTTTGGTCAACTCCAGCATCAGACAGGGGGTGAGGGCGGTGACGGTGGCGGAACGGACATCGCTCTCAATGAGGGCCATCTCCCCCAGGATGACGCCCTCTTCGGCCCGGAAACGGACCATGACCTTTTCCCGGGGGGCCTCTTCACCGAGCTCCAGGGTGAGGCGTTTGGTAATGGCTACGGAGCCTTCGCACATGATGTACATAACCTCACCGGCATCGCCTTCCTGCATGATCACCTCGTCAGCCTGAAACCGTCTGGGAGTGGTGGCCATGAGGATGAGTTTCAGCTCCTCGTCCGCCAAGTCTTTGAGTATATGATTTTTTTTGATATAAGTCAGGTAGTCTGTCTGGATGGCATTCATGGCCGCCTCGTGCTACCGGCTGGAGAAAGAGGGCGGTTGGACGGCGATCACCACTGCTATTTCCTGGGGAGCGATGATGTGGTCGGCCGGGGGATTTATCTGAAACTCCACCTTATGCCGACCGAAGAGATGGGTCTTGCCGGCCTCGGTGAACTTGCGGAAGATAAATTCGTCAATGGCGGAGGGTTCCGGTGACAACAATTCTTCCAGGCGGATCTTGTAGCCCTCGACGTAAAGGCCGATGAGCAGGGCCTGGTATTCGGTGCGGAGCACGGTGGCGAATTCCTGGATGGTCCTGCCGTGGAAACGGGAGGGGATCTTCACCGCCCAGAAATTGGGGCCTTCAGGGGATAGCAGGGATTGCATGATCTTAAAGAGGCCTTCGGACTCAATACTGGAGGCGATGAGGGAACTGTCGTATTCGCCCCGGATGACGATGTCTTCCACGTGGGCCCGCTCCAGGTGGGTGCGGTTTTCCGCATAGATGAGTTCAGCGGTGATGGGAAGTTTGGGTGCCAGGGATTTGACTGCCAGGGCAGCCAGCAGGGTTTTTTGATCCACCTGTTCTCTGGGGAGCTGGTCATCAACCCGGTCTGCCAGGATGATGACCCGGCGGGCCCTGGCAAGGTTGGATTTGGCCAGGATCTCTTCCCGGGAGAAATCGCCGCGAACGAAGCGGAGATGGTGCTCGGGAAAGGTCACCAGAAGCTGTTCGAATTGCTCCGGCGTCAGATTGCTGACCAGGACCACGGGAGTCTGGCGGTCCAGACGGAAGAAGAGGTTGCGCAGGACCTGTTCGCCCCCCCGGTTCCAACCCAGAATGATGATATGATCGTGTTCGGTGATAGGTGCCAAACCCCGCTCCCGGCGAAATTTTCGTTCGATAAAGATGGAGGCCACCGTAGCCGTCAGGAGGCTGAGGACAATGAGGCCGGAGATCATGAGGAGAAAGCCCACCAGCCGGCCTGGCAGCGTTTGGGGGACGACGTCGCCATACCCCACGGTGGTGACCGTCACTATGGCCCACCATAAGCCCCGCCCCAGTCGGGGCCAGAAACCCTCGCCCTCGCCGCTCTCCGAAAGGGCATAGCCTAAGGCGCCTACGAGTAAAACAATAAGCACGCTCCCCAACAGAAAAAAGATCTTTTCCTGATGGAGAATCCGCAAAAACCCGCTGAGGGTCGGGTGGCCGGCCAGCCACCGAGACCGGCCGGAAAAAATGGAGCCGACAGATGCCAAAGCCGACCGGAGGCCGGCAAGATGGACTTTCAGATCAGACACGGCCTCCGGTGGCAACCTTTTCCCAGTGACCGGCCAGGTCCTGGGCAGTGAAGAGCGTGATCAGTTCGTGCCCAGCCTGGGCCAGCCGGGCCTGGGCCCCTTCCTGTCGGTCCACCAGACAGAGGACCTGGGCGATCCGCCAATCCGTTTCCTCCTGGACCCGTTGGATGGCGGTGAGCAGGGAACCGCCGGTAGTGGCGACGTCATCCACGATGGCCACGGCTGCTCCCGGCGGCAGTTCCGGTCCCTCGATGGAACGGCGGCGGCCGTGTTTTTTGGCTTCCTTCCTGACAATAAAGCCCTGGAGGGGTCGGCCTTCGGCAAAGCTCACGGCGGCCATGGCCGCGACAATGGGGTCGGCTCCCAGGGTCAGACCGCCCACGGCCTGGACCGGGATAGCCGCCAAGGCGGCCAGGAACAGTTTGGCAGTGAGATAGGCCCCTTCGCCTGATAAGGTCACCCGCCGGCAGTCAATGTAATAATCGCTCGGTTTCCCCGAGGACAGAATGACCGGCTGGCGGAAGTAGGCCTGCTCAGTAAGGAGGGTGAGTAAACGTTGGCGCATGTTTATTCCCACAGATAGATATTGCACGATTTTTCCAGGTTGTCAGCGGGGGCAACCTGGTTGGGGCACCGCCTCCGGGGCGGTGGGGCGGCCCGGCCAAGCCCTGGGAAGACGGCGCCGCCATCAGAACCGGTGGCAGTCTTCGCAGCGGATGGGCCCGGTTCTTCGGGCCTGTTGGCGCATTTTCAGGTGGCAGCCTTTGCAGCGGCGATGAAAGGCATTCTTTAAGTCCAAACGGTCCGGGCGGGGCTGGACCTGGTGGCAGTCTTCGCAGGCGGCCACCGGCTGTCCCTGGCGCCAGACATTGCGGCCCTGGACATAGTCGTGATGGCAGGCGGTGCAGGCCAGGCCGGCGACATCGTGGGGTTGGTGGCGAAAGAGCACCGGCCCCTTTTCCCGGCGTGGAAAGCTGTGGCTGTCCAGGGGGCTCACCGGCTTGGGCTCGGTGGGCCGGCTGTCTTTAGCCGCCAAGAGACCCAACAAGCACAGGAAGAGAACGAAATAACGGCAGACCGAGCCTGGGGCAATCACGACTGCACCTGCAGCCGACCGGTAATCATCCCGGGGCCGACACCTTATTGCCTCTCACAGCAGGATCACCTCACCTTCCCGGGCGGCGCTCACCCGGAGATTGCTTTTCCGGGTTTTCACCAATTTTCGAGCCCGGGCTTCGATCTCCCGGATCTCCCGGTCGGTCCGACTGGGATCGTGATGGAACAGGATCAGACGGGGCACTGCCGCCAGAATGGCCAACTCCACGGCATCCACATAGGTGGAGTGGCCCCACCCCCGGTGACTGGCGATCTCTTCCGGCAGATACTGGGCATCATGGATCAACAGTTGGCAACCCTGGGCGAAGTGGGCATAATCTTCCGGCCGTCTGCCCAGGGGTGCCTCGCCGGTCAGTTCGTTGTCGGTGAGAAAGACCAGGCAATGATCCTGTTCCCGGATACGGAACCCCATACCACCCTGGGGGTGATTGGTTTCGATGCCTTCAATGGTCAAATCCCCCAGCACCAGCGGACCGGCGGGCAGGCGCTCCAGATGCCGGATGCGGGCCTTTAGTTCATCGAAGGCCACCGGGAAATAGCCGTTGCCCTTGCGGTCGTCAAAGACGTTGGCCAGCCCCCAGAAGGCCTTGGGGCAGCCGTCAATGTTGATGACAGTGGAGTCCAGGTATACGGGCTTGAAAAAGGCCATCCCCAGAATGTGGTCCCAGTGGGTGTGGGTCAGGAGCAGCGTCAGGTGCACCGGTCGCCCGGTCTGGACCAGCTCATCCCCCAAAGCCCGGATGCCGGTTCCCGCGTCAATGACCACCCGCTGTCCGCCGTTACTCACCATCTCCACACAAGCGGTATTGCCGCCGAATTTTACCGTGTCGGGACCGGGTGTGGCGATGGAGCCCCGCGTCCCCCAGAATTTGAGATACATAGGCCGTTATAATCTGTGGTGATTACGGCTTGCCAACAGCGGCAGTGGCCGTTTCTGCATAAATTTTCGGGGAACGGGGCAGACCCAGGGGGCTGGCCTGAACCGGCCTCTGAGGGCAGGCTGCCGTGTCCCGGGGCTCGGGCGGTATTGCGGCCGGGCACCATTTCTCCCTATCCTATCATATAACTGAGCGTTGCCAAAGCTGTGAATGCCAACCAGGCCCCTGGGGGGTAAAAATCATGGGGTCAGCCCTGTCTGGGCGGCGGCAGCCACCAGGCCGAAACAGCCGGTGAGCATCATATCGCCGAACGGCGCCGCCAGAATGGCCGGTAGACCGGCACCCAAACGGCGCTGGGGCCCGGTGAGAACCATGGTGCCGAAGGGTTGGCTCAGACCCGGGTAATCCGACCGGAAGCAGCAGCCGTGTCCCATATCGTTAAAAACCTCGCCGTGGGTTAATTGTCCCAATTGGAACCGGCGGAGGTGATCGGCCAATTTCTCCGGAGTCAGGAGGCCGGTGTGGTGTTCATAAATACCCCAGACTATCCCCTGGCGCACCAGGACGGCAAAGGTATGCTCATTGCCCATATTCACCACCACCACTCCCTGGTCCAGGTGCTGCTGCACCTGGGGGTCCAGGAGGGCCCCCCAGACCCCGGCGGCGCAGGTGTCCATGACCAAGGCCCCGGGGAGGGCGGCCTGGACTGCCGCCATGCGGGTGAGATCTCCGGGAGGTTGCCGATAGGCCAATTGCCTCAGTTCACCGCCCTGAGCGAGGAAGCGTTGCCAATGCTGAAAACGGTGTTCCCGGTTGCTGGCCTCGGGGCTGAAACCGTGGTCTTGCACTGCCACGGCAAAGACCTGGGGTAAAGGCACGGCAAATTCGGCCAAAGCCCGCTGCCAGGCCGGCAGGTCAATATCCCCCAAGGTTATGGCCTCAGTCCGGGGCGGCGGCGCCTCGGTGAGGATAATGCCCCAGCCCTCCAGCTTGGCCAGGTTGTCGTGGAACGTCCGGGCCGGCTCGGGTTGGGCGTAGACTTTCAGACCGGCCCGGAGATGGCGACGCACCGCCTGGGTAACGGCGCCGCCCCCCATGAGCCGGCCGGTGAGAAAGATATCCCGCCCCGCGGCGGTCTGAGTCTCAATCCGCCGGGCCACAATCCGCGTGGGGGAGGGCAGCACCAACTTGACCGCATTTTCCACGGTGTCGGTGGGGTCCCATAACAGGGCGTCCTGGGTGCCGCCGCCGATGTCCAGGGCCAACATCCGGGGGGCTGCGGCCAATGGGGCCGGAGTCTCATACCTGGGAACCGTCATGATACCCCCGTGGACCTCAGGCCCCAATGTGAAGAAACAGTGAGCCGGGAGCGGCAAAAAGGCTGCGGGTCACAGGGGCGGCTCCTCATGCGGCTCCCTCTCTTTCCTGCTCCTGGCTTGGAGAGTGCCTCCGCAGGACTTCCAAGGCCGCGATCTGGGCTTGGCGCCGGGCCTGATGAAATTCCGGCTGCCGGAGACCATGACGCCAGGTCAAGGTAAAGAGTTCATCAGAGATGACCAGCAGCCCTGCCAAGGCAACGCCCCGGTAGCGGGCCACATTGAACAGGGCCGACATCTCCATCTCCACTGCCCACATGCCCTGCGCACCGTAGGCTGCCACCTTGTCCCTGGTCTCCCGATAGATGGCGTCGGTAGTCCAGATGGGCCCACAGTGGCAGCGGTTCTGAGTGGTGGTCAGGAAGAGGCGCAAAGCTGCCAACAGGTCCCGATCCGGCCGGGCCAGGGTCTGGGCCCCGGGATAATGTCGCGAGGTGCCTTCTTCACTGTACGCCGCCTCCGGCAAAATAAGATGGCCGATGGCGGCCTCGGGCCGCAGAGACCCGGCCCACCCCAGGGCGATGATGGTCTCGGCCCCCAGGGCGATGAGTTTTTCCAAGACCATGACGGCGTAGGGGGCGCCGGGGGCCGGCCCGGTCACGCCCACCACCTGTCCGTGCCAGACAATCTCCTGATAGGGGCAATCCACCAGATACCGCCGGCTCTGCTCTGAACCTGCCAGTTCACGGAGTTCCTGAAAATCGGCCCGGGTAAAGGTCATGAGGAGGCGCGGCGTCACGGGAGCCTCCCGGCGGCCCCGCCGAGGCTGGATGATGGCGGTATCGGTTGCTAAAGTAGTCTTGGTAATTGCCATGACCTGCCGATCACCCGCGAACCATGAAAATAAAGGCTGTTGCCTTGGGCTGACTTGGGCGGGCACAGAGGCCCGCCCCACTAAAAGAGAAGCTCTTCCGGAAACCGGAAACCGATTTTCCTGACCACTGACAACTTTATTTTCTTGGTAGCCAATGTTGCTATTGTATCAGAGCCGGGGGTGCCATCCAATACTGATGTGTGCTGAAAGGCGACGAGGTTTTCCTGGCCCCGACAGTCGCAAGCCGGGGAGGTCATTTCCCCCGGACGTCAGGATTCAGGATGAGGGGCAACCCATCCCGGCCGCCGATGATAACGACCTTGGTGTTGGAGGATTCGGCCAAGGCCTTGGTGGCCTCGATGCCTTTCCAGCGTAGCAGGGTCTCGGTAATCCCCTGGGAGACGATGTTTTGGAAGTCCTGGATACCCTGGGCCTCAATGCGCTTCCGTTCCGCTTCCTGGGCCTCCTTGGCCAAGACAAACTGCATGCGCTGCGCCTGCTGCTCCGCGGCCAGTTTTTCGTTGATGGCCGCCTCCACCATGGGTGGGAGCTGGATGCGCCGCAGGAGGACCTGCTCCAGGACCAGGCCCCGGCCCGCCAGGTTCTCCCGCAGATCAGCGGCAATCTGGTCGGCCACCATCTCCCGGCCGGAAGTATACAAAGCCTTGGCCTCATGTTGGACCGTCACTCCCCGGATCGCGGAGCGGAAGGAGGGTTTCAGGACCACCTCCTCATAGTTAAGGCCGAGCTGCTGATAAAGGCGGGCGGCGTCGCCGGCGTTGACATGGTAGAGCAGGGAGGCCTCCACCACGATATTCAGTCCTTCCCGGGAGGGACTCTCGGCGTGTTCAAACATCTCCTGGGTGCGGATGGACAGCTGATGAACGGTCACCAATGGATTGATGAGATGCAGGCCTTCGGATAATACCTGGGGAGAAACGCGACCGAAGAGCACCTGCACCCCAACGTGACCCGCACCCACCACCGTGAAACAACTGCCCAGTAATAACAGGACGGGAACGACCGCCCAAGGCAGCCATTTGGGAAAAGGCAGCGTCCCGGTAAAACGCCAGTAGACCGCGGCCAAGAAGGCGATAACAAAAAGGATCAGCAATAAAAATGGCAACATTTCTTTTCCCTCCCGGGAGGTCCTGAGGAGCCGGAGCCCTCCGGCTAATCCAGCCGGTGTAGTGTTCTCTTCGGCATTCTGTCGGAAAAAATCAAAATACCGCCACGCCGCCGGTCCGGCAGGCCTCAGCTCGACGGGCCGGCTTCTCGAAACGGGACGCCAGCGGGAGCCGACTCCAGGAAAGTTCTCAAATTGGCGCCCACTTCTCCGGCCGGCGAGGTGACTTTCTCAGGACTGGAGCGGCGGGTTTGATCTGTGTCTGTCCCGGCGCCTCGCTGGCTCGGCCAGGAAAGGGAAATATTTTTATCGTATTGAAATTGTTAAGATAAATAAGCGGTGGCATAACTTGGCAAGCCCTTTGCAATATACCCTCCACAAGACGGCACCAAGTGCCGCCGACAACCTGAAGAAAGACAAGAGAGGAAAAGACATGAAAAAGGTATTGACCACTGCTACCGCCATTGTGTTCGCTCTGGGACTGACGGCTGCGGCTCAGGCTGCGCCGGAGAAGGCCAAACCGGCGTCGACGCCTCAGGCGACGGCCACCACGCCGCTGGCTGACAAACAGACCGCCAAACCCGAGGTCCAGAAGGTGGCCGCGGCTGAAGCCAAGAAGGGTGAAGCTGCCACTGTGGGTAAAAAACCCGAAGCCGAGCCCACGAAGAAAGAGACCGGCGCCCCGGCCCCGGCCGCCAAGGAGACCGGCAAGGAGGTAAAACCTGCTCCGGAGAAGAAGCCTGCTCCCGAAGCTCCCAAGACTGACAAGAAGTAACGGTCAGCAGTAACCGTTGATTACCCCTAAAAACTGATTTATCTCCCCCAGCCGGAGCGGAGGGTTCCCTCTGCTCCGGTTTTTTTTAGCCCTCCACCGCAGTCTCGCCTTCTGCCTGTCTTTTCTCTGAGACGCCCTGCCCGGCGGCCGTTAGGATCAGGCCAGGCCGGTTTTAGCCAACTCCAGTAGTTCTTCCTCATTCAGGTGGTACTGTTGACCGCAGAATTCACAGGTAATGGTGGTCAGACCCTGTTGGGCCATGGCCAGCAATTCCTCGGCGCCCAGGGTCAGTAATGCCCGCTCCACCCGCTCCCGGCTGCAGGAGCACTGCCAGGCCACGGCGTATTTTTCCAGCAGACGGAAAGGGAGGTGTCCGTAGATGGCGGTAAGGATGTCTTCCGGAGAGCGGCTCTCCCGGAGGAGATCGGTGACCGGCGGCAACGCCCGGATGCGGCCGATGAGCTCCTCCAGCATCTCTTCCTGAACGGGGGGCAGGGTTTGGATCAGGAAACCCCCGGCCGCACTCACCCGTCCATCGCTCTCCACGTAGACCCCCAAGGCCAGGGCTGAAGGAATCTGCTCTGATTCTGCCAGGTAGAAGGCCAGGTCCTCGGCGATTTCGCCGCTCACCAACCGGACAATACCGGTGTAAGGCTCTTTTAACCGCAGATCTTTGCTCACCGTCAGCACACCGGTGCGGCCCACGGCCCCGGCCACGTCCAGCTTGTCGTGGCGGAGCGGCAGATGCACATGGGGGCGGGAGACATATCCCCGCACTGCGCCGTTGCTTTCGGCCTCCACCAGGATTTTTCCCAGGGGGCCGTCCCCTTCGATCTTGATGGCCACCCGTTGACCAGTTTTCAGCAAGGCTCCCAGGAGGAGGCCGCCGGTCAGGGCCCGCCCCAGGGCCGCGGCAGCGGTGGGCCACAGGTCGTGGCGACGTCGGGCCTCTTCCCCCAGCTCCGTGGTGACGACCGCCAGAGCGCGGATGCTGCCGTCAATGGAAATGCTGCGGACTAGATAATCAAGCATGGGGTTCGCGTTTCGAGACAAGCACCTCATAGGGCGGGCCGTGCCCGCCGCCGACCTCCCGCCCCTTCCTCAGTGTAAAGGCTCTTTCAATGATGCCACAAAATCGCCGATCTCCCTGACCATTTCAGGGGTTTCCCGACAGGCGATCTTCTGGACGATGGCACTGCCCACCACGACGCCGTCCACCAAGGGGGCCAGGTCCCGGACCTGCTGGGGGGTGGAGATGCCAAAACCCACGGCCAAGGGGCAGGATACCAGTTGGCGGACTGCCGCCAGGGCGGTTTTCAAGTCTTCGGGCAGGCCGGTGCGGGCGCCGGTGATGCCGGTCACGGAGACATAATAGAGGAACCCCCGGGTCAAGGCACCGATCTTGCGGATGCGCTCCGGACCGCTGGTGGGTGCGGCCAGGAAGACGGGCGCCAGCCCGGCGTCGCAGGCGGCCCGGTGCCAATCCCGGGCCTCTTCCCCCGGCAGGTCCGGGATGATGAAACCGTTGACCCCGGCTGCGGCGGCGTCCCGGGCCAGGCGGTCCAGCCCGTAGGCCAGGATGGGGTTGTAGTAGCCCATGAGGACCAGGGGGATGTCGGTATCCTGGCGCAGGGTCCGCACCAGGTCGAGGATTTTGGGGAGGTTCACCTCCTGCTGCAAGGCCCGTTGGCAAGCCGCCTGGATGGTGGGACCGTCGGCCAGGGGGTCGGAAAAGGGGATCCCGAGTTCAATGAGGTCAGCCCCCCGGCGGGCCATCTCCAGGACCAGGGCCCGGCTCATGGCCAGACTGGGGTCGCCGGCAGTGATATAGGGAATAAGGGCTTTTTCGCCGCGGGCTGCTAAGCGTTTGAACATGGCATTGATCTTTTTCATGACTGCTCCAGTATCTCTGACACCGCTTCCACGTCTTTGTCGCCCCGACCGGAGAGGTTGATCACCACCAGTTCACCGGGTTTGAAGTCCTTGGCATGCTTTTGGACATACGCCACGGCGTGGGCGCTTTCCAGGGCCGGCAGGATGCCTTCGGTTTGGGACAGGATCTTGAAGCCCTCCAGGGCCTCGTCATCATTAATGGCCACGTACTCAGCCCGGCCGGTCTCCTTGAAGTAGGAATGTTCCGGGCCGACGCCGGGGTAGTCCAATCCCGGGGCCAGGGAGTGGGCCTCCCGGATATTGCCCCAGGGGTCCTGGAGCAGGTAGCTGCAGGCGCCGTGGAGTACCCCGACGGTGCCGGCCACCAGGGTGGCGGAGTGTTTCCCCGAGTCGATGCCGTGCCCCGCCGCCTCCACGCCGATGAAACGCACCGGATCCTTCAGGAAGGGGTAGAACAGACCCATGGCATTGCTACCGCCGCCGACGCAGGCCACCAGGCAGTCGGGCAGCCGCCCTTCGGCCCGGCGCATCTGGATTTTGGTCTCCCGGCCGATGACCGCTTGGAAATCCCGGACCAGCCGGGGGTAGGGATGGGGCCCGGCCACCGAACCGATGACATAGTGGGTATGCCGCACGTTGGTCACCCAATCCCGGATGGCCTCGTTCATGGCGTCCTTGAGGGTGCAGCTGCCGGATTCCACCGGGATCACCCGGGCGCCCAGGAGCTTCATCCTGATGACGTTGAGACGCTGGCGGCGGATGTCTTCGGTGCCCATGTAGATATCACACTCCAGGCCCAGCAGGGCCGCCACCGTAGCGGTGGCCACGCCGTGTTGCCCGGCCCCGGTCTCGGCGATGACCCGCTTCTTGCCCATGCGCTGGGCCAACAGCCCCTGCCCCAGGGTATTGTTGATCTTATGGGCCCCGGTATGGTTCAGATCCTCTCGTTTTAAATAAATCTTCGGCCCTTGCAGGACTTCGGTGAGATGTTTGGCAAAATACAACGGCGAAGGCCGGCCGACGTAATCTTGCAGCAGCCCGGCCAGCTCCTTTTTAAAATCCGGATCCCGGCGGATGCGGCGGTATGCGGTCTCCAGCTCCAGCAGGGCCGGCATGAGGGTTTCGGGCACGAAGCGCCCGCCGAATTGGCCGAAATGGCCGTGTTTGTCAGGTAGCAAGGTATGCCTCCAGGGATGGTTGGTAGTTCGTAGTTTGAAGTTCATAGTTCATAGTTCATGGTTCGTAGTTCGTAGTTTTTGGTTTCTGGAAAAAACCTTTGTCAAGGCGGCGGGCCTCCATTGGTGGCACAGGCTTGCCAGCCTGTCCTCCGATGAACCGGCCTGCCAGCCTGTTGCCGATCTTAACTCGCTCGGAATGCAGGGAAAGCGTACTGTCGGCACATTAGCTGATTTGGCCCGACCCGGGCCATCGGGGCAGCTCCGGTGCGAAAGCCTGCGCGGCGCGGAAAAAGGCCCGGAGCTTCTCCGGGTCTTTCCGGCCCGGCGCCGCCTCCACGCCGCTGGCCACATCCACGGCCTGGGGCGAGGCCGCCCGCAGGGCCGCAGCCACATTGTCGTGCCGCAGGCCGCCGGCCAGGACCACCGGTCCGTAGGCCTGGGCCTCTCTGGCCAGGGACCAGTCAAAGCTTTGGCCGGTGCCGCCGTGCTGCCCTGCGGTATAGGTATCCAACAGGAAGGCCCGGACGATGCCCTGATAAGGCTGCATCTGGGTCAGGGACTCCCGCTCCCGGACCCGGATGGCCTTCAGGACGTTGCGGTTGAGATACCGGCAATAATCCGGCGGCTCCTCGCCGTGGAGCTGCAGCCAATCCAGGCGGACCATCTCGGCCACCTCCAGGACCAGGGCGGCGTCCTCATTGACAAAAACCCCGACGCTTAGCACCAGCGGCGGCAGCTGGGCAATGATCTCCCGGGCCACAGCCGGCGTCACGGCCCGGGGGCTCTTGGGGTAAAAGATAAACCCCAACGCCTGGGCCCCCAGTTCAGCGGCCAGCAGGGCGTCTTCCAGGTTGGTGATGCCGCAGATTTTAATACGCATATTTTTCCCCAGGACCAAGGCCGCAAGCCTTGAGCGCCTACTAGTCCTGATAATTCGGGCCGTGCCCGCCCTTTTCCCTCTTCCCTCTTCCCTTATCCCTTCTCCTTCATTCCCCCCGGAGCTGCCGCAGCTTGGTTCCTGGACTGGCCGCCTTTACCAGGGTCTCGCCGATGAGAAAGGCCCTGATGCCGGCCGCCTCGAGGCGGGCCAGATCGGCCCGTTGGTGCAGACCCGAAGCCGCCACCACGGTGACTCCGGGCGGGATGAAAGGCAAAAGGTCAATGGCCCGGTTCATATCCATTTCGAAGGTGCGCAGGTTCCGATGGTTGATGCCGATGAGGGTGGCGCCGATCTCCAGGGCGGTCTCCAGTTCTTCCCGGCTGGCCACCTCCACCAGGGCCTCCAACCCCAGGGATTGGGTCAGGAGCAACAGGGCCCGCAGCGCTCCGGCCGGCAGGGCGGCGACAATGAGCAAGAGGGCATCGGCCCCCAGGGCGGCGCTCTCGTAGACCTGGATCATCTCCACGATAAAATCTTTGCGCAGGATGGGGAGGTGCAGATGCGGCCGCAGCCGGGTGATGAAATCAGGGGAGCCCTGGAAGTAGTTCTGCTCCGTCAGGACTGAGATGGCCGCGGCGCCGTGGGCCTGATACTCCAGGGCCAGGGCCAGGGGATCCAGGTCCGGGGCCAGCAGCCCTTTAGACGGTGAAGCTTTCTTGATTTCGGCGATAATGGCCGGCACCGGGGCCTGGTCCAGGGCGGCTTTCAGGCTCCGGGGGCGGGGCTGGCGGGCTATCTGGGCCTGAAATTCCTGCAGCCGGCCTGGCCTGAACAACCGGAGATTTTCCCTCACTTTATCGGCGATAATGCGATCCAAGATACTGGTCATGGCCGCGGTCCGAAGGATTTGCTCTTGGCAATGAGGGCTTCCAATTTGGCCATAGCCCTGCCGCTGGCGATAACCTCCTTGGCCAACGCGATGCCAGCGGCAAAATCCGGCACCAAGCCGGCGCCGATGAAGGCGGCGGCGGCGTTCAGGGCCACCATATCCTGTTTGGGCCCCGATTCCCCGGCCAGGACGGCCCGGACAATGGCGGCGTTGGCAAAGACGTCGCCTCCCCGGATATCGTCCAGGGTGCCCCGCTGCAGGCCGAACTGCTCCGGCGTGATGGTATAGGAGTGGATCTCGCCGTCCCGGAGCTCACAGACCCGGGTGGGGCCGACGATGCTGATTTCATCAAAGGAGCCTTCGCCATAGACTACAAAGGCATGGGGGGTGCCCAATTCCCGGAGCACCCCGGCCAACAGGTCGGTGAGGCGTGCTTCGTAGACCCCCACCACCAGGACGTTGGCCCCGGCCGGGTTGGTGAGGGGTCCCAAGATATTAAAAATGGTGCGAATACCGATTTCCCGCCGGGGGCCGATGGCGTAGCGCATGGCGCCGTGCAGCTGCGGTGCGAAGAGGAAGCCGATACCCACCTCCCGAATACAGGCGGCCACCTGCTCCGGGGTCAGGGCGAGGTTGATTCCCAATGCCTCGATGACGTCCGCGGAACCGCAGCGGCTGGACACGGCCCGGTTGCCGTGTTTGGCCACCTTCACCCCAGCCCCGGCCACCACAAAGGCGGTGGTGGTGGAGACGTTAAAGGTGTTGGTGGCGTCGCCGCCGGTGCCCACCGTATCCACGATGGTCTCCAGATCGATGTTGATCTCATCCCGGTCCAGGTCCACCACCGGTTCGGCCACCGGGATGCGGGTGGCCTTGGCCCGCATGACCCGGGCGGCGGCGGCGATCTCCGTCACCGTCTCCCCCTTCATGCGCATGGCGGTGATAAAGGCGCCGATTTGGGCGTCGGTGGCCTGCCCGGTCATGATGGTTTCCATGGCCTGGGTCATTTCCGCGGCCGTCAGATCCTGGCGGTTGACTAGTTTATAGATGAATTCCTGCATAGTTACCCCATGTTTAAGGGAAAAGGGAAGAGGGAAGAGGAAACGTATTCTTGGTCAGATATCCGCTGGCTTTTCCTCTACCAAACATTGCAATACTCGCGTCCGCAGACACTGCGTGGCCGCCTCGACGCCGGCCGCCAGGGCCCGCCGGTTCATTTCCTCGGTGCCGGGCGGCACTCGGGCCAGGACGGCCTTTTCCAGGCTGGCCAGCGATACAACGCCGGAGATCTTGGCCAAGGCCCCCAAAGCGACGATGTTGGCCACCATCTCTTTACCCAAATCTTGACGGGCAATGCGGGTAAAGGGCAGGGCGATGGCGGTCCGGGAGGGCAGGTCGTGGACCAACGTACTGTCCACGACGAGCAGCCCCCCGGGCTTCAGGTCATGGGCATAGGCATCGCAGGCCTTCTGGTTCATGGCCAGGAGTACATCCGGTTGGATGGCCTTGGGGTAATCGATTTCGGTATCGCTGATCACCACCTCGGCCTTGGAGGCGCCGCCCCGGGCTTCGGGGCCGTAGGCCTGGGTCTGGCAGACCTCCTTGCCTTCATAGATGCCGGCGGCCTCGGCCAGGATGATCCCGGCCACAATAATGCCCTGGCCCCCGGAGCCGCTCAACCGCACTTCGTATCTTGCCATGCTCTGTGTTCCTCCCCTCACACCTATTTAAACTGGGAATACAAGGCGGCCAAACCGATGGGGATGAGAATCCAGCCGGATAATTTATGAAAATGATAATATATCAACTGCTTATAAGATACCTGGGAGAGATTCCATAATTTGGCCAGCCCCAGATCGATGCCAGGCAGGAATTGATCCAAACTCAGGAAAAAACGGAAGACCAACACCCGGCCCCGCCCACCGTCTCGGAGCCATTGCCAGTTGCCGATGAAGGTGGGGTCAAAATTTTTTTCCCCGAAGACTACCATGCCACAGAGCACGATGAGGCCGCCGATCCACAGGGTGCGGCCCGGCTTGCGGCCATAACCAGTCAAGAGGTCCCAAAATATCAGCACGGCCAGGTTGTCCGGGCGCCACCACTGCCCAAGGATTTCCCGGCGTTTGCCCTGAATGTAAACTTCATCGGCTCGGTCTTTATAGCCGCCTTGCTTGCAAAAATTCTCCAGTTGGCCATAATTGCGGGAATCGTAACGACTTTGGGCCACCCAGGCAAGCAGCGCCCGCCAATCATCCTGCTGCCCCCCCGTCCCGATACTTTGGTAGGTCAGCCCTTCCAGCCAAACGGCGTCTGATTTTTGGGGCCACCGGGTTTCCAAAAAACTGAGCGAGCCGCAGACACTGCCCCGCAGGTCAGCATGCTCCTGAATCTTCACGGCCACAAGCTCAGCCCCGTCCTTGACGGTGAGTTTTCTGGCCTCCAGATAACCGATCACCACGTTTTCCAGACGGAAGCTCCGCTCCACGACAGTATTCTGCAAGGTCAGGCTGGCTATGACCCCGGCCCCGGCCGCCGATGCTCCCATGAGAACCTTGTGGAGCCGGGCGCCAGACAGATCCAGGCCTCCGGCCCACTGGGAATCCCAGAAATAGGCCGTCGCTCCCACCTGGATCTCGTTGCAATTCACCGGTTGCGCGGTGGAGCGAAACTCTGCTTGCAGAAAGGCCAGATCGCCACCGATGGCCGCCCCCATAAAGCTCACCGGCCCTTGAAACACGGTTTTGCGCAGCAAGAAGTGTTGGGCCACTTTGAGGCCGTTTAGATCTACTATCTGCTCCCCGAAGATACTGCCGTCCAGCTGTAGTTCGCTGCCGATCGCCGCACTGACAAAATTGACCGGTCCGGCAAAATGCACCTGGCGCAGAAACGCTGAATGGTTGACCCGTAGGCCGTTAAAATTTGCCAAGGCTGCAGCATTGGCGAAATGGGCCCCGTCCGCAACAAACTGGGAGCCGACGCTGACGAAGCCAAAATCCGCCGGGCCGGCAAAACGGGCCTGGGTTAGGTTGAGTTGACTACCGATCTGAGCGCCAAACATGTTGAGCGGCCCGCCAAAATAAACGCCACGGCATTGGGCCATATCGCCTATCCTGATACCCACCAAGTCCACCGGACCGAGGAAAACCGCCTGGTTCAGAAAGACGGCCTGATTCACGGTCATGGCGTTCAAGGACACCCCGGTCTGACGATCCTCACAGCGCAAGCCGTTGGCCAGCCACACCCCGCCTATCTGGGAGCGCCAGAGGTCCAGAGGCCCGGAGAAAATTGCTTCGCTAAAGTTAGCGCTGAGTCCCACCCGCAGACGCTGCATCTCAACCTTTTGGGCAAACTGGCTCTGGCTCAAGGTCAGACCCTTTTTAAACCAGCTGTCCCGTAGATTGACTTCCCCCTGAAACTGGCAGTCCACTAATTCCACCCAGGGCTCGATTTCAGCGTTTTCCAGGTCAAGGTTGCCGGTAATGATGGCTCGGCTCAAGCGCACCCCAGGATAGGGAATCTTCAGTTGGGGATACCCTCCGGTCAGCAGCTTGGCCAGAAACTCGGCCCGCACCTGCCGGCGCCGCTCCTCGGGCCCGAAGAATGCCTGCAGATCGGCCACCTTGCCGCTGGCAAGCTGCTGGAGAATCAGCTGTTCACTGGCTTGCAGGTCTCTCGGGCTCCCAGCGGCTGCCAGCGGCCTCCAAGGCCGCGGCAGGACGATGAGAGCCAGCAGCAGGAGCACCAGAGTATAGACCCTCAACGTCTTAGCCACAAGTGTGGGTCCCCTTTGGCGCCGTTGGCGGCGCCAGCCGGGCCTTGGCCGCCTCCCGGATGCGCTTCAGCTCCTGGGTATAGATAGGCAGCTCCCGATCCACCAGGACGCCGATGGTGATCTTGCCGGCCAATTCGGTCTCACTCATCTTTTGGGCCTTCTCCACCCGCACCGCCACCTCTTTCTGCCAGAGGAGCATCTCCACCGGTCCGCCCAGCTTATTTTTCCTGCCATAGAGGGTGGGGCAATGGCTCACCGCTTCGATGACCGCGAAGCCCCGTTTCTTGATGCCCTGCTCAATCAGCTGGTCCAGGAGGTTGGCATGGAAGACCGTGCTCCGTCCCACAAAGGCGGCCCCGGCGGTCACGGCAAGATCGGCGATGGCAAAGGGGTGTTCGATATTGCCGTAGAGGGCGGTGGTGGCCAAAGAACCGTAGGGTGAGGTCGGAGAATACTGGCCGCCCGTCATCCCATAGGTGTTGTTGTTGACAATGATGGCCGTCAGGTTCAGATTGCGCCGGGCCGCATGAATGAAATGGTTGCCGCCGATGGCGGTGGCGTCGCCGTCCCCCATGATGACGATGACCTGCAGCCGGGGTTTGGCCAACTTGATCCCCGTGGCAAAGGTCAAGGCCCGGCCGTGGGTGGTGTGCAGGGTGTTGAAATCCACATACACCGGCATACGCCCGGCGCAGCCGATGCCCGACACCAGGACGATGTCGTCCTTGCTGTAGCCGGTCCGGTCGATGGCCCGGATCAGGGCCCCCAGGACAATACCGTTGCCGCAGCCCGGACACCAGACATGGGGAAACTTCTTGTCGTGGCGCAGATACTTGTAGATCAGTTTGGTGGTCTCAGCCATTTTAAATCCTGGGATCAGAGGCCAGAGGCCAGAGGTCAGGTTATAAGGCGGGCCGTGCCCACCGTTTTGTTTGAGAAAGTATGGTTTCTGTTTTTTGGTTTCCCGTTTCTAGGCAAAAAGCTGATTTGCCGGCCTTCTTGCCGCTTCCTGAGGCATTCTCGATTAAAGGAGATTCCCCTGGGTCTCCTCCGGGGTAGGACCTTTGTGCTGCCGAGGGGCCTTTTTAAAGGTGGCCGGGGCATATTTGGGGTACTCCAGATCTTTCCCGGCCAACAGATCGGTAATGGAGCGGACCTGCAGCCGCGGATACCGCTGGCCGGGCAGAAATTCCGGTTCGTAGAAACCGGCCGCGGCGGCTTCGGCCAGCATCTGCCGGGAGGGCTCCTTTAGGGTCAGGAAGGCGCCGATGACCGCCTTTTCCCGCTCCACCACCCCCAGCAGATCCCTGACCTGGGCCACGCTCACCTGACCGCTCTTCACTTGGACCACGATCTTTTTGGCCTTGCCGGAGTTGTCATCGAAGAAATAAATAAAGCCGTCCACGCCCTTATCCGGACCTTTGCGCTTATCCTGGGCCGGCCTGGCCTCCACCAGGGACAGGGCCCACCACTCAAACTGATGGCGGTTATGCTCCGCCAGGGCCGCGGCGCTGCTCCAATCCTGGGGCGCGCCGATGATCTGATAGGGGCTCAAATTGTCCCCGAAGGTATCGTGGAGGCGCTTTTTGATCAGCGTGATGGCCAGATGGGTGATATCGATGCCGATCCAGCGTCGTTTCAGCCTCTCCGCCACCACCGTGGCGGTGCCACAGCCGCAAAAGGGGTCCAGGACCAGATCGCCTTCATTGCTGCTGGCCCGGATAATGCGGTCCAGCAGGGCCTCGGGTTTTTGGGTGGGGTAATCCAATCTCTCCTTGTGCCAGGAGCGCACCGGCTGCACATCGGTCCAGACATCCTGGGCCGGCATCCCTTCGGTTTCATCGAGGTAACGCTTTAAGCGGGGTATATTATTGCGGGTATAAAAAAGCCGGCCTTCCTTCTCCAGGCGCTCCATGGTACTCTGGGGACAGCGCCAGACCCGTTTTACCCCCCGCCATTCGTATTCATAGCCGCCGCCGACCAAGCCAGCCGAACCAAGATCAGCAGACATCCAGCGGCGGCCGTCGGGGTCCCGGTAGCGATAATATTGTTCAATATAGCCATGGTCATAAGCCTGAAACGTTTGATTCCAACAAAACTGCGGGCTTTTTGTATAATAAAAAATGACATCGTGTATCCGGCCGAAGCGGCGAGCATCGCTGTGGCCGGAAGTCCGTTTCCAGATGATCTCATTGCGAAACATCTTGGGCCCAAACAGATGGTCCAGAACCAGCTTCAAATAATGACTGGCCGTGGGATCACAGTGGAGATAGATGCTGCCCGTGGGTTTCAGCACCCGGTGCAGTTCCACCAGCCGAATGGCCATCATCACCAGATAGGCCATCATGTCGTTTTGCCCCAGGAATCGACGCAGGGCATCCATGAGCTGGGACAATTTAACCGGCCCGGTGGTAACCAGGTCTTTGAAAACGCTCTCCGCCTCCAGGCCCCAGTGCCAAGTATCCTCGAAGGCGGTAATCTGGGCCGTGGAGGACTCGCCGCTCTTTTCGGCGAAGAGGACGTTATAGGTCGCCTTAGAATTGAAGGGCGGGTCCAGATAGATCAGATCCACGCTGTCGTCAGGGAAATTTTTCCGTAAGATATCCAGATTGTCGCCGAAATAGAGCTGGTTCTGCCACGTCTCCATAGTGACCTCGCTGTCGCCGCGGCGATACGTTTCTACCCAGTTAAAACTGCAGCATTTTTGCCAGAATCTCTCCCGGCGTCAGCAGGTTGCCGTCAATGCGGTTGAGGGGTTCAATCCTGGTCTCGCCCTGGTTGACCCGCAGCACCTCCCGATAGACCTGGCCGAAATTGAGCTCCGGCACCAGTACGGCCCGGACTTCTGCCAGAAAGGGCTCCAGCCGCCGGCCGGGAAAGGGCCAGAGGGTCTGGAGCTGCACCAGCCCGGCCCGGATCCCCTGTTCCCGGGCCTCGCGAACGGCGCGCCGGGCGGAACGGGCTACGGAGCCGTAGGCGACCACCAGGATCTGGGCGTCAGCGACAAATTCCGTCTCCAGGAGCTGGATGTCGTCCAGGTGCTGTTGGATCTTCCGGAAGAGGCGCTGCCGGAAGGCCGTGATCTCATCCGGCCGCTGGGTGGGGAAACCCCGCACATCGTGAATCAGGCCGGTGACGTGGTAGCGGTAGCCGTCGCCGAAAATGCCCATGGCCGGCACGCCGTGAGGGGTGTCTTCATAAGGAATATACCATTCCGGCGGCACCTGCGGGGTCTCTCGGTCTTGGATAGCCAGGGTGGCGGGGTCGGGCACCACAAACTTTTCCCGGGTATGGGACACCACTTCATCCGAGAGCAGGATCACCGGCGTGCGGTAGGTCTCGGCCAGGTTAAAGGCCTTGACCGTCAGCTGGAAACAATCCTGGACATTGGAGACGGCCAGGACAATGATGGGGTGGTCGCCGTGGGTGCCCCAGCGGGCCTGCATGACGTCTTCCTGGCTGACGTTGGTGGGCAGGCCGGTGCTGGGCCCGCCCCGCATGACGTTGACCACGACGCAGGGCACTTCCGCCACGCAGGCAAACCCCAGGTTTTCCTGCATGAGGGAAAACCCCGGGCCGCTGGTGGCGGTCATGCTTTTGACGCCGGCCAGGGAGGCGCCGATGACCGCCCCCAGGCTGGCGATTTCGTCCTCCATCTGGATGAAGGTGCCGTCCAGAGCCGGCAGGCGGGCCGACATGACTTCGCTGATTTCGGTGGCCGGGGTGATGGGATAGCCGGCAAAAAACCGGCAGCCGGCCGCCAGGGCTCCCTCGACAATGGCCTCATTCCCCTGCAACAACTGGGGCTTGGGCTGATATGGCTCTCCTGCCGTCAAAACTCTCTCCTCATTTTACCTGGGCCGCTGTTGGCATCATTGGCCGCCCCAAAGGTGGCAAAAAGTCAATATTCCAAGGGAAGAAATCTCTTCCCTCATCCCTGTTCCCTATTCCCTGTCTTTCACTCCTCCGGCTCCGCCGCTGCGACCGGCCGGGGTCTGACGCTGATGGCAAAATCCGGGCAGTGCAGTTCGCACCAGCCGCAGCCGATGCAGGCGTCCGGGTCCACCACGACGGGGCCGCCCTCGTCGTTGCGACCCAGGACCTGCTTCGGGCACAGGGCCGCACAGATGCCGCAGCCCTTGCACCAGTCCCGGTAGAGATGGATATCAAAATGGCGCCGCTCTTTGGCCTCCGTCTGGCCCCCCTCCGAAACCGCCGCCGTGCCGGGGTCCACCCTCTTATCATCCTGCCCTTCAATCTGCAAGACCATGCCAATCCTCACGAAAACCTACTTTCGGCATTTTTTCCCTGTTCCCTGCTCCCTTTTCCCTGATAATCAGCCCCGCCGCCGTTTGAGGAAGTTCCTCAGGAGATTCATACCTTCCACGGTGAGAATGGACTCGGGATGGAATTGCACCCCAAAAACGGCATACTCACGGTGGCGCAGGCCCATAATCTCCCCCACCGCGGTCTGGGCTGATACCTCCAGGCAGTCCGGCAGGGTCTCCCGTTCCACAATCAGGGAATGGTAGCGCGTGGCCTCAAAGGGCGACGGGATGCCCTGGAAAATATCTCTGCCGTCGTGGTAGATGAGGGAGGTCTTGCCGTGCATGAGCCGGGGGGCCCGGATGACCCGGCCGCCGAAGGCCTCGCCCAGGCACTGGTGCCCCAGACAGACCCCCAGGATGGGGATGCGGCCGGCAAAATGCCGGATGGCGGCCACCGAGATGCCCGCCTTCTTGGGCGAACACGGCCCCGGCGAGATCACCAGCTGGCTGGGGCGCAAGGCCTCAAGTCCCGCCAGGTCTATGGCATCGTTGCGATAGACCGCCAGCTGCGCCCCCAACATCCCCAGATATTGTACCAGATTATACGTAAATGAATCGTAATTATCTATAACAACCATCAATTCGGCGTCGCCCAAGGCATCACTCCTGTGTGTTTGCGGTCGGTGTTTAGGAAATTTATCTGACCCCTTCTCCCTTTTCCCTCTTCCCTTTTCCCTATACCAGCCCTTGGGCCGCCATTTCCAGGGCCCGGACCATGGCCATGGCTTTGTTCACCGTTTCCTGATATTCGCTGGCCGGATCGGAATCGGCGACGATGCCGGCCCCGACCTGGAGATAAACCTGGCCCTGGTGAATGGTCAGGCTGCGGATGGTGATGCACAGGTCCATGTTGCCGCTGAAGCCCAGGTAGCCCACCGCCCCGGCATAGGGCCCCCGGCGGGTGGGCTCCAATTCTTCGATGATTTCCATGGCCCGCACTTTGGGCGCCCCGGAGACGGTGCCGGCCGGGAAGGAGGCGGCCAGGACATCCAGGGCGTCCTTGCCCGGGGCCAAGCGGCCCTCCACATGGGAGACGATGTGCATAACGTGGGAGTAGCGTTCCACGGCAAAGAGTTCCGTCACCTTGACACTGCCGATGGCCGCCACCCGGCCCACGTCATTGCGGCCCAGGTCCACCAGCATGATGTGTTCGGCCCGCTCTTTGGGGTCGGTCAGCAGTTCTTCTTCCAGGGCTTGATCCTGCTCCGGGGTTTCCCCCCGCCGCCGGGTGCCGGCGATGGGGCGGAGTTCCACCTTATTTTCTTCCAGGCGCACCAGGATCTCCGGCGAGGCCCCGGCCAGGATCAGGTCCTCCAGGTTTAAATAGAACATATAGGGCGACGGATTGATGCAGCGCAAGGCTCGATAGAGATCAAAGGGCTCCCGGCGCCAGGGGGTGCGAAAACACTGGGACAGGACGATCTGGATGGCATCCCCGGCGGCGATGTACTCTTTGGCCTGGCGCACCATCTCTTCGAACCGGTCTCTGGTTACATTGGAGGTTAATTCTACCTGACCGTCCGCCGGCCCGGCGGCGGCAAAGGCATAGGGCGCCCGCAGCCGGGCAATGATGGCCTCGATGGCGGCCACCCCTTGTTCATAGAGGGTCTCCAAGGACTGGGCCGGATCGATGTGCACCAGGGCCACCACCTTGATGGTGTGGCGGACATTATCGAAGATCAACAGGTGATCGGTGAGCAGGAAGATGGCCTCCGGCATGCCGTGGTCACTGGCCAGGTTGGGCAGGCGCTCGATATAGCGCACCATATCGTAGCTGAGGTAACCCACCAAGCCGCCGTAAAACCGGGGCAGCTCCGGCAGCCGCACGGCCTGGTAGCGATGCAGGACGTCCCGCAGTCTGGCCAGGGGATCGCCGCCGTGGGGCTGGCGTTCTTCGCCGTCTTTGGTCTTGAGGATGACCTCCTCCCCGGCCACCTTGACCACCAGGGATGGATGCAGACCCAGGAAGCTGTAGCGGCCCCATTTCTCCCCGCCTTCCACACTTTCCAACAGGAAAGAAGGGGATCGGGCGGCCAGCTTGATATAGGCCGACACCGGCGTCTCCAGGTCGCCCAGGATCTCCCGATAGATGGGGACCACGTTCCCCTGGCGGGATAATTGCGCAAAATCGTCAAAATTCGGTACTACCATATCCGTCCTCTGAGCTTTTCCCTGATACCTCAGCTAGATGCCACCATAAAAAAAGCCGTGTCCTCAGATCGGGCACGGCTTCGGGAAAAGCAAAAAGCCGCGGCCCCCCTCGTGAGGGCCACGGCTCGGAGCAAGCATCAGGATGTGTTGTCGGAGCGGCGGCGTCACCTCACGAGCACAAAGGGCACCACCAGCACCAGTTCTGGAAACTCATTAACATAAATTGTTCATATCCAAAAGCGCCGCAGCTGTCAAGATTTTTTTCTGCAGCTGGGATTGCAATATGATTATGTCAGCTCTGACGGTGAAGGGAAAGTCTCGGCCGTCAAGCCGTCAAGGTTTTGATGATCTCTTTATGACTCTTTAACTTGGCCAATTTTTCGGTGAGGCTTTGGACCCGTTCCTTTTCTTTGGCCACCACCGCGGCCGGGGCCTTGGCCACAAAATCTTCGTTGGCCAGCTTGCGTTGGGCCGTGGTCAATTCTTTGCTGATCTTTTCCAATTCTTTGCTGAGACGGCGGTCTTCTTCGGCAAAGTCGATGAGGCCGGCCAGCGGCAGGTAAATCTCCACGTCGTCCACCACGGCCTTGGCCGCCGCTTGCGGCCGCTCGCCGGGGGGGTTGAAGGCCAGGCCGTCGATCTTTGCCAGGATTTCCAGAGACTTGGCGTGGTTGGCCAAACTGGCCAGGGCAGCGGCACTGCTGCTGTAAAACTGCACCGGCGCCTTGGTGCCGGGCGGGATATTCATCTCCCCCCGCAGGTTGCGGACCGCGGTGATCACTCCCATCAGCAGGGTCATCTCCTCTTCTGCGGCTGTATCCAGGAGCTGGGGCTGGGCCACGGGGAAGGGTGCCACCATGATGCTGCCCGCCACGCCGGGCAGTTTGTGCCAGATCTCTTCGGTGACAAAGGGCATGAAGGGGTGCAACAGGCGCAGCAGGGCGCTCAGGGTCTCCCATAAGATCCGTTGGGTATGGTGCCTCACCGCGGGATCCTGGCTGTCATAGAGGGCCGGTTTGATGAGCTCCAGGTACCAGTCACAGAATTCGTGCCAGATGAATTGGTAGAGCTGATGGGCCGCCTGGTCAAAATTATAGGAATCCAGGCAGGCCGCCACTTCCTGGCTGACCCGCTGCAGGCGGCTCAGGATCCAACGTTCCGCCACAGTGAGCGGCAGGGGATCTTCCCGGTCGGCTTGGTAGTCGGCCAGATTCATGAGGGTAAAGCGGCTGGCATTCCAGATCTTATTGACGAAATTGCGGTAGCCGGCAATGCGTTCCTCCGAGAGGCGCACGTCCCGGCCCATGGCGGCAAAGGCGGCCAGGGAAAAGCGGAAGGCATCGGTGCCGTATTTATCCATGATCTCCAGGGGGTCCACCACATTCCCCTTGGATTTGCTCATCTTCTGACCTTCGGCATCCCGCACCAGGGCATGGATATAGACTTCCCGGAAGGGGACATCGTGCATGAAATGGAGGCCCATCATCATCATGCGGGCCACCCAGAAGAAGAGGATGTCAAAGGCGGTGATCAAGACTGAGGTGGGGTAAAAGAGCTGCAGTTCTTTGGTCTGCTCCGGCCAGCCCAAGGTGGAGAAGGGCCACAGGGCCGAAGAGAACCAGGTATCCAGGACGTCCTCCTCCTGCTGCAGGTCGGTGCCATGGCACCTGGGGCAGGCGGCCGGAGTTTCCCGGGCCACCACCAGGGCGCCGCACTGGGGGCAGTTCCAGGCGGGGATGCGGTGGCCCCACCAGATCTGCCGGGAGATGCACCAATCCCGGATATTGTGCATCCATTCAAAAAAGGTCTTCTCCCACATGGCCGGAATGATGCGGATACGCCCGGCCTGCACTGCGGCCACCGCGGCTGCCGCCAAGGGTTTGACGCTGACGAACCACTGCTTGGAAAGCATGGGCTCCACCACGGTCCGGCAGCGGTAGCAGTGCCCGACGCCGTGGGTGTACTTCTCCACTTTTTCCAGGAGACCGTCGGCTTTGAGGTCTTTGAGGATTTTCTCTCGGCAGGCGAAGCGGTCCATACCCTGATATTTCCCCGCTTCGGCGGTCATACGGCCCCGGTCGTCGATGACCCTCACGGCGGGAAGGTTATGGCGGGCGGCAATCTGAAAGTCGTTGAGGTCGTGGGCCGGCGTTACCTTTAAAGCGCCGGTGCCGAACTCCATGTCCACATATTCATCCGTTATGACCGGAAGGCGTCGGCCCAACACCGGCAGTAGCACCGTGGCGCCGTGAAATCTGGTATAGCGGGGATCGTTGGGATTGATGGCCACGGCCGTGTCGCCCAGGAGGGTCTCCGGCCGGGTGGTGGCCACGGTGAGATGCCCGCCGTTGTCGGCCAGCAGATATTTAATATGATAGAGATAACTTTCTTTGGTCTCGTGCTCCACCTCCAGGTCGGCCAGAGCCGTCTGGCAACGGGGGCACCAGTTGATGATATAGTCGCCTTTATAGATCAGCCCCTCTTCATACAGCCGGACAAAGACCTCCCGCACCGCCGCAGACAGGCCGGCGTCCATGGTGAAGCGCTCCCGGCTCCAGTCGCAGGAGCAGCCCAAGCGCTTGAGTTGGCCGATGATGCGGCCGCCGGACTCGGCCTTCCATTGCCAGACCCGTTGGATAAAGGCCTCCCGGCCCAGGGCGTGCCGGTCGGTGCCTTCGGCCGCTAGCATGCGCTCCACCACATTCTGGGTGGCGATGCCGGCGTGGTCGGTGCCGGGCATCCAGAGGGCATTGTAGCCCTGCATGCGTTTCGCCCGGATGAGGATATCCTGGAGGGTGTTGTTCAGGGCGTGGCCCATGTGCAGGGAACCGGTGATGTTGGGCGGCGGGATGACGATGCTGTAAGGCGGCCGGTCACTGTCGGCATCAGCCCGGAACAGGCCCTGGGCCTCCCAAAAAGCATACCACTGCCGCTCAATGTCATGGGGATTATAGACTTTCGCCAACGCTTCCGACATAACGGTTCTCCTGAACTGGCCAAAATAATTGATGCTGCCAGACCCCTGCTTGGGCCGCCCCGGCGAAAACCGGCGACTCAAGAGGGCCAAAAGATAATAGGCAAGGGGGATGAGACGTGAGTTTTACACTCCCCGTTGCCTATGCAATATCCTTCAGCTGATCTTTAAGTTAACGTGAAAAGATTCCCTCTGTGGCCGCTCGGCGTCTTCCCGGCGACTGGCTGACGGGAGGACACCCATGATAATGTTGGGAAGTACCACAAGATCCGGCCGCTGTCAAGGGGTTTCGGCGGGGGGAGATTGCGGAAAAGTAATCCTATTGATGGCTTAAACCTTGTTCAGATGGGCTGCAGGCATTCATGTGGTTATGCTGACGGTCTCAAGTCTGCTGCTCATCTTTCCTCCCTTGCTTTGTTATCGGAATACCATTAAAATTATCGCGGGAAAGAAGAAATCTCGCAAAAACAGGGGATGGTGACCCATTATGGTCAGTCGGGCTGGGGACTGGTTCATACAGGCGCTGCGGGACCTGGAACAGGCCGAAGATTCGGCCCGGGCCGGGAGGCATGAGTGGGCCTGTTTTGCGGCCCAACAGGCGGCAGAAAAGGCGGTTAAAGCTCTCCATCTCTTCCATGGGCAGGAAGCCTGGGGCCACGTGATCGCGCGGCTGCTTCAGGATCTGCCGGAAACTATCCCAATACCGGCTCCCCTCTTGGACAAAGCCAAGGTCCTGGACAATTTTTATATCCCGGCCCGCTATCCCAACAGCCATCCCGCCGGGGCCCCCTTTGAACATTACGGTCCCATCCAAAGTGAGGCAGCCATTACCTATGCCGGTGAGATCATTAGCTTCGTCCGTGCTCACCTGGCCGGATAAACGCACCGTTGACCAGGCGGTCAGGACCTGGGCGGGACGGTTGGCAGCCGCCAACCCCCAAATCCTGGGCATCGCTTACTTCGGCTCCTACGCCCGGGGCGACTGGGGCGTGGGCAGTGACCTTGACCTGGTCATCATCGTTGCCACCGCGGACCGTCCCTTCGAGAACCGGGGCGGCGATTTTGATACCGGGGCTCTCCCCGTGCCTGTGGATGTGCTGGTGTATACCTTGGCAGAATGGCAGAACTTCAAGCCGGAACACCCCTTTATCCGGCGGCTGCAGCGAGAGGCCGTGTGGGTGTATGGGGGCAGTAGCCAACCCTAACTCTTCCGGGTCTACCCCTTCCAGATGAAGGGCCACCGCTTCCCGGAGGTTGGGGCTGATGTCGTCCATCGTTTCCCCCTGGGTCACCACCGGGACTTCCAGGCATTCAGCCACGAAACCAAACTATTCCCGTGGAATTTACCGCTTTGATGGTGCGCTGAGGAGTCATCCAGGACCTTACAACTCTTTTATAATCCGGTGAATAGTTGCGGTCAAAGGCCCCAATTCATGGCGGCAGAGCCAAAATACCTGGTCGGCGTCAATATCAAAGTAGTGATGGGCGATGATGTCTCGAAATCCTATGACCCCCTTCCAGTCGATATCGGGATACCGCGCCAAAAGCTCGCCCCGGGTAATTTGGTCGATATGCTTCAAAGCCTCGCCGACGGCCATGAAAAGCATACAGATGCTGTCCAGTTTTTCCAAGCCGGCCGGGGAACTCGTGAAATCGTCGGCACTCCGGATCGGTTCCATTCGACCGGCAATTTTTTCCAAGGCCGCCGCGATCTGGGTGAGAATTTCCCGCACCAGTTCCCGGTCAAACATAGAGCCCTTCTTTTTCCAGGCGGGCCTTGAGAAAAGGGTTCATCTTATCCCGCACCCGGACGAGATCGACGCGTCTGCCGATGAGCCCCTCGATATCCTCCTTGAGGTGCACCAGGGTAAAGGGGTTGGGGGTTTTGGTCTTGACGCAGATGTCCACGTCACTGTCCTCGCCGGCCTCATCCCGGGCCAGGGAGCCGAACACCCCGATCTCGAGGATACCGTATTTTTCGGCGCAATCCCGTTTGAATTTACGCAAAATGTTCAGGAGATCATCTCTTGTCATATTTTTCCCTGGGGGTGCCTCAATGGCCAGAAGAGTTTAGATCCAAGTGCTCATAAGAACCATAACTTCTTTAGGATATCTTATCCAAAAAGCACATGGATTTAAAGAGAAAGTCGATTATAAACCTTCCCGGTCTTTGTTTTCGGGATTTCGGTACAGGCGCAGTTCCCCATCTATCTTGGCCTTGTATTGTGGGATTTTTTCCAGGGTGTCGCCCAGTTCCTGCTGGGCCAGCTGCAGTTCGTAATTCTTTTGCAGGTTCATCCAGATATCCGGCCCCGTGCCGAACCAGCGGCCTAAACGCAGGGCGGTATCACCCGAGATGCCCCGCTTGCCCCAGATAATTTCGGTGATCCGGTTGGTGGGCACGCCCAGGGCCTTGGCCAGCTCGTTGGCGCTCATACCCAGGGCCTGCAGCTCATCGGCCAGATGTTCCCCCGGATGAATGAGAATTCTTGCCATAATGTCCTCCTAGTGATAATCCACCATTTCCACGTTCAGCGGGCCAGGGGAGTCCTCCGGCCACTCAAAGCAAAGGCGCCGTTGGTCATTGATCCGGATGCTGTACCGGCCCTGGCAGTCGCCCTTGAGTCTCTCCAGCCGGTTGCCGGGTGTGTTTAAGGCCAGCAGAATGTCAAGGCTTTTTACCTTCCAAATACCATGCAGATTTTGAAAAAAAACGATAGAAGCAGAGGCTGACGCCAGAAGTTTTACTTCCCACACCGGCCCAGGCAAAAATCCTCCTGGCTCGTAGCCTCATCCCTGTTCCCTCCTCCCTCTTCCCTTGCCCTTCTCCCAGGCCCGGGCCACCGGCCGCCAGTCGGCCTCGATGACGAAGGGGTTGATCCTGAGGGGGTGCCGCACTGGGGGCAGGGGAGTTCCGTGCCCAGGGCAGACTCCGTGATTGCGGACCACCGGCGGCAAAGGGGGCAGCCCAGGGCCAGGGTGCCCGGCCCGCGCCAGGCGGTGACGAGGATCGAGCCGAAGGGGAGGCCCTCCAGGCGCAGGAAATGCACCCGTCCGGCTCCGTCGCCGGCAACACAGGTGTGGCCGTCCGGGGCCAGGGCACAGGTTTCCAGAGGACCTTCGGCCACGGCAGTGGCCAGACAGGCCCCGCTCTTGAGGTCCCAGACCTTGAGGGTGTGGTCATAGGATCCGGACACGGCCCGCCGGCCGTCCGGGGTTACGGCCACCGACCAGACCGAATTAGTGTGCCCAGTGAGGGTGGTGAGCTCCCCCCCGGTCGCCAGGTCCCAGACCTTGAGGGTGTTGTCATAGGATCCGGACACGGCCCGGGTGCCGTCCGGGCTCATGGCAACCGCCCTGACCCAATCGGTGTGGCCCCGGAGGGTGGCCAGCTCCGCCCAGCTCTCCAGGTCCCAGACCTTGAGGGTGTTGTCCCTGGAGGCGGACACGGCCCGGGTGCCGTCCGGGGTCACGGCCACCGCCCTGACCCAATCGGTGTGGCCCCGGAGGGTGGCGAGCTCCCGCCCG